>Ga0182736_1000029_pt1 | contig 277921 bp, 261 predicted proteins | sample eDN5th30CKraftBY_FD_128882 | JGI IMG/M metagenome (GOLD analysis project Ga0182736, IMG submission 128882) | Enriched backyard soil microbial communities from Emeryville, California, USA - eDNA 5th pass 30_C Kraft BY (version 2) (version 2) | ecosystem: Environmental > Terrestrial > Soil >...
CCGACCTGGTGGTTATGGCGGAGCGGCTGCACCCGATCCCATTCCGAACTCGGCCGTGAAACGCTCCAGCGCTGATGGTACTTCGTCTCAAGACGCGGGAGAGTAAGTCGCTGCCAGGTCTGCCAAGCGCACATGATCATCTTCTCTAACGATTTCCTGCTGCCTTTGACGCGGGGTGGAGCAGCCCGGTAGCTCGTCAGGCTCATAACCTGAAGGTCACAGGTTCAAATCCTGTCCCCGCAACCAGATCACGCCCGCGCTTGTCGCGGGCGTTTTTGCATTTCGAGCTCAGTTTTGCGGCCGGGCGTCCGTCAAAGCGGACCGCGATTTTCAGCTTCGCTTGCTGTGCCTCGGTTCTCATTCCACTCCTGGTCCATGTTCCGAAACGTGCTTCCATTGTCGCTTTTCGCGATACATTGGTGCGAGCGCGCTTTCGGTTGAGGTGAAAACACGCTATCGGACGGTCATGGATGCTGACGCAAAGACGAGTTTGCCGCGCTACCAGGAGGTGCGGCGCGAATTGATGGATGAGATCCTGGGCGGGCACTATGAGATAGGGGCCGCCTTCCCGACGGATCACGAGCTTTGCGCGCGTTTCGACGTCAGCCGTCATACGGTGCGCGAGGCGTTGCGGGAATTGCAGCGCGAAGGGTTGATTACCCGCCAGCAGGGTTTCGGCACGACCGTGGTGGCCACCGAGCTGCGGCGCAAGCCATATGTGCTGTCCCTGACGACGATCGACGATATCCGCATCGACGCCAACGAGATGCGTTTCGGCATCGACTTCAAGGGCGTCGTGAGGCTCGGTCCGGACCTGGCCGTTCCCGCCGGGCGGGAAGAGGGCGAGCGGTGGCTGCGTGTCGCCGGCCTGCGCCAGCGCGCCGGCGAAAGCGAGCCGCATTGCTGGGCGGAGGTTCTGATAGCGCCGCGCTATGCGGCCATCCGCAACGAGCTCGACGGGTCCCGGCCGATCTACCTGCTCATCGGCGACCGTTTCGGCGTCGACCCCAAGACCATCCACCAGGTGATTACCGGCTACCGAATGCCGCCCTCGGTCGGGCGTGCGCTTGGCGTGTCGGGAGGAACAGCCGGCATATTGGTGCGGCGGACCTATATTGACGATACCGGCGAGCCCTATGAAATCGCCCTCAGCCTCTATCCGGCAGAGGGGTTTCGCAACGAATCCTGGCTGCATGGGCAGCCCGGCGACAAGCGGGTGCGCTAGATGGAGTCCGTTTCGTTAAAATGTCCGTACATTATGCGTTGATCAGTTTCAGTTTAACATGTTAAACAAGTCGACGGTGAGGACGATGGGGGATTGGTCCGTACGTTCCATGCGGCGCTGCGAGCCGGAACGCGGATCGGGGCTTTTTTCGGAGCGATCCTGACGAGCGTCGGTCGGAACTGGATGCTGCCGGGAGCCAGGGGCAGTCGGGAGGAGAAGATGATGGCGGATGAGGACGCACCTCCACTGCACGGCCTGCGCGTGCTGGAATTGTCCATGGCGCGCGCCGGGCCGGTCGCCGCGCGGCAGCTTGCCGACTGGGGCGCGGACGTCATCAAGGTCGAGCCGCCGGCGGCGGTGGAAGATCCTTCGCTAGCGGCGCAGAGCTGGCGCGAGACCAGCGATATCCAGAACCTCACGCGCAACCGCCGCTGCATCACGCTCAATCTCAAACATCCGGACGGTATCGCCGCGCTTCGGCGGCTGGCCGGACAAGCGGATATTCTCATCGAGAACTACCGGCCCGACGTGAAGACGCGGCTGGGATTCGATTATGAGACGCTGGCGGCACTCAATCCGCGGCTGATCTATGCGAGCATTTCGGGCTTCGGCCAGGATGGTCCTTATGCGGGGCGGCCGGGCGTCGACCAGATCCTTCAGGGCATGGGCGGGCTGATGTCGATCAACGGCTTTCCCGACGGGCCGCCGACACGGCTCGGCATTGCCATCAACGATTTCGTTTCGGGCCTGCTGGTCGCGTTCGGCGTGATGGCGGCGGTCTATGAGCGGCAGCGCTCGGGCAAGGGGCAGTGGATCCGCGGCTCGCTCCTCCAGACGCAGGCCTTCCTGCTCGATTTCCAGGCGGCGCGCTGGCTGCAGGATGGCGAGGTCGCCGGGCGCGCCGGCAACAACCATCCCCTGCTTCGCCCCTCCGGGCTCTATGCGGCGGCGGATGCGCCGATCAATATTGCCATGGCGGGGCCGAATATGTGGCCGCGTGTCTGTTCCGCGCTTGGTCTCGACCGGCTGGTCGACGATCCGGACTTTGCCTCCATCGAGGCGCGCATGGCCAATAACGACCAGCTGACGGCGGAGATCGAGGCGGTGACGCGCACGCGCGAGGCTGCGCATTGGGTCGAAAAGCTCAATGCGGCAGGCGTGCCCTGCGGGCCGGTCAATACGATCGACCGGGTGTTCGAGGACCCGCAGGCAAAGCACCTCTCGCTCGTTCAGCATGTCGAATCCGAAACGCTCGGCACGCAGCGCCATGTGCGCCAGCCGCTCGATTTCAGCCGCACGCCGCCGCGCAAATCCGCCGGCGCGCCGGATCGCGGACGCAATACCGACGAGGTGCTTGCCGATTTCGGCTTCGGCACGGATGAGGTTGCCGCATTGCGCGCGGCGGGGGTGATCTAGAGCATTTCCGCGCTTCTCACCGAATCGCGGGAATGCTCCATCTTTGTTCTACGCAGTTCCGGACGCAAAGCCGCTGCGCGCTTTGCTGGAATTGCTGCAGGAGACACAATGACTGACCGTATCATCACCGAGAAGCGCGACGGCATAGGCTGGCTCACTTTCAACAATCCGGCGCGTCACAATGCGCTGTCCTTCGACATGTGGTCGGCAATGCCGGATGTCTTCGCCGATTTCGATCGCGACGAGGATGTCCGCGTCATCGTGCTGGCCGGGGCCGGCGGAAAGGCTTTCGTATCCGGCGCGGATATTTCGGAGTTCGAGGACAAGCGCGCCGAGGCGGAGGCGATCACCCGCTATGACGAAGCCGCCGACCGCGCCTTCTCCGCCCTGCGCGGCGCGCGCAAGCCGACCGTTGCGATGATCCGCGGCTATTGCATCGGCGGCGGGCTGGCAGTCGCGCTCGGTTGCGACCTGCGCTTCGCATCTGCCGAGTCGCGTTTCGGCATTCCGGCGGCGCGGCTGGGGCTGGGCTATCAATATCCCGGCCTGAGCAAGCTCGTCGCCACGGTCGGCCATGCATTTGCGCGTGAAATATTGTTCACGGCCCGGCAGTTCGACGCGACGGAAGCGGCGGCGATGGGGCTGGTCAACCGCGTGGTGGCCAGCGATGAGTTGGACGCTTTCGTTGCCCGAACGGCCGCGGCAATCGCGCAGAATGCGCCGCTGACGATCCAGGCGGCCAAGCTGGCGATCGACGCGGCGATCCAGGATGAAAGCGAGCGCGACCTCGCCGCCGTCGAGCAGGCGGTGAATGCCTGCTTCGGCTCGGAAGACTATGCCGAGGGCCGCCGCGCCTTCGTGGAAAAACGCCGGCCGGCCTTTCGCGGACGCTGAGGCCGCCACGCTGTTCTCTGGGAGGAAATCATGAACTATCTCGACATACCGTCGCCCGACGAACGGGCACTTTCGCGTGCCGTCTCCGCCTTCAGCCGAGTGGTCGGCAGCGAACATGTCATCACGTCCGACAACAAGCTCGCCGAATATCAGGACCCGTTCTCCTTCGATGGCGGCAAGGCGCATCGGCCGGGCGCGGTGTTGCAGCCGGGCAGCGTGGAGGAGGTGCAGGCGGTGGTGCGCATCGCCAATGAGCAGAAGATACCGCTCTGGGTCATCTCGACCGGCCGCAATCTCGGCTATGGTGGTGCGGCGCCGCGCGTCTCCGGCTCGGTCACGGTTGAACTGGCGCGGCTCAACCGCGTGCTGGAGGTGAATGACGAGCAGTGCTACGCGCTGGTGGAGCCCGGCGTGCGCTTTTTCGACCTCTATCAGCATGTCCGCGAACACGACAAGAAGGTGTGGTGCTCGGTGCCCGGCCTTGGCTGGGGCTCGGTGATCGGCAACAGCCTGGAGCGCGGCTTCGGCTATACCGCCTATGGCGACCATGTGGCGCAGCAATGCGGCATGGAGGTGGTGTTGCCCACCGGCGATGTGTTCCGCACCGGCATGGGCGCGATCACCAATGCCAATACGTGGAACCTCTACAAGGGTGGCTTCGGGCCCAATCTGGAAGGCCTGTTCCAGCAATCCAATCTCGGCATCGTCACCAAGATGGGCCTGTGGATGATGCCGCGGCCGGAAGTGTTCTATTCGGTAGAGGCGCATGTGAAGGAGGAGGGCACGCTCGTCGCGCTGGTGGATGCGCTGCGGCCGCTCAAGCTCAACGGCACGATCGAGGGCACGCTCACGATCCGTAGCCCGCTGCATATCGTCTCCAAGCTCGCGCAGCGCAAGGACCTGTGGAAGGGCGCCGGCGCGGTGCCAGACGAGGTGATCGACAAGGAGATCATCCCGCGCTTCAACGTGGCCTGGTGGAACGTGAACTTCGGCCTCTACGGTGCGCGCGAGGTGGTGGAGGCGCGGTTCCAGGTGGCGAAGCGCGCGCTGGAATCGCTGCCGGGCACCGAGGTTATCGTGCGCAAATATGAGGGCGCGGAGGTGGCCGAGGACACGATCCACGTCACCGACCTTCATCGCGGCGGCATCCCCAACCTTACCCCGTTCTCGGCGGTGAAGTGGCGCGGCGAGAATGGCGGCACGCTGGCCTTCGCGCCGGTTTCGCCCATTACCGGGCGCGATGCGATGAAGCAGGTGGAGATCGTGAGGCGCTACGGCCGGGAATACGGGTTCGACTATTACGGCTCGTTCAACATGGCCTCGCGCAGCATGAACCATGTCTATCAGATATTCTTCGACCGCGACTCCGAGCAGGACATGGCCAATCTGCGCGAGATGTTCCCCAAGCTGATCGCCGAATGCGCGGCGCTGGGCTATTCGGAATATCGTGCGCATCTCGGCTTCATGGATACGGTGGCCGACGTGTTCTCCTTCAACCACAATGCGCTTGGCGAGGTGACCGCCAGGCTCAAGGACGCGCTCGACCCGAACGGCATCCTCAACCCCGGCAAGCAGGGGATCTGGCCAAAGGGCATGCGGGAGACGGCAAGGCCGATGCTTGCGGCGGAGTAAGCCGCGGGGGCCGGCGCGCCTCACGCTTCCGGTGTCGGATCATTGTTCATGAAGATCCGGGCGATCATCTGGCGCAGCCAGATGCTGGCGGGGTCGGCGTGGAAGCGCCGATGCCAGAACTGTTTCACCTCGATGCGTGGCAGGTCGAAATCGAGCGGAAACGCGGTCAGCGGGGCGAAGCGGGCGGCCATGGTCGCCACCGCCTTCGGCGCGACGGCGAAGGCGTCGGCCCGCTGGAGCACGAAGGGAAATGACAGCAGCCGCGTCGTGGCGAGGTCGCGGCTGAGCGTGATGCCGGCCTGTTCCAGCAAGGGCCCAATCCGTCCGCGCGTGGCGGGGCTGGAGGTCATCAGATAGGCCGGCAGCCGGCGCATTGCCTGCGGCATTTCCCCGGCCAGCGGATGGGTGCTGGCGATAAGCCCCACATATTCATGCGTATAAAGCCGCTGCTGATAGAATTGCCGCTCGTCGGCATTCTCGATCGTGCCGGAAATCAGGATGTCGATCGCACCTTCGGCCATGCTGTCTTCGATCGATCGCGCCGGGATCGGCAGCCAGTTCAGCGCCGCATTGGGCGCTTCCTGGCGCATGGCATCCAGCAGCGGCGGGAGCAGCAGGAGTTCGCCGATCTCCGAACTGGCAATATTGAACCGGCGCTGCGTTTCGGCCGGATCGAACGGGCTGGCAGACAGGATTTCGTGCCGCACGGTAGCCAAAGCGCGCTGCACCGGCTCGGCCAGCGTTTGGGCGAAGGCGGTGGGGGCGAGGCCGGTCTGCGTGCGGCGGAAAAGCTCGTCGCCGAAATGCGTCCGCAGCTTGCGCAGCGAGTAGCTGATTGCCGGCTGGGTGACGCCCAGGCGCCGCGCCGCCGCCCGCGTGCTGCCCAGTTCGAGCAGGGCTTCCAGCACCACGAGCAGGTTGAGATCGACGCGGGAAACGGGATCGGCCATGCGCGGCAATATAAATGCGATTGATACTGGCTATCAATCCGTTTCCTGCGCGTCTGCGCTATTGTCCTCGCCAGCCAGCCATTGGTGAGCATCGGACGAGCCGTTTCCAATTCGGTCCGATGCTCGAGCAAGCCGGGGAGGAAGTCATGGAATTGTTGGTGCGCAATGCCTGGTATGTCGCATGCTGGGACTATACGCTTGCCGAAACGGGCATGTTCGCCACCACCATCGCCAATGAGCCGATCGTCATCTATCGCGGCGAGACCGGCAGGCTGATCGCGCTGGAGGACCGGTGCTGCCACCGCGCCGCGCCGCTGTCGCTCGGCAGGCGCGAGGGCGACGACCTGCGCTGCATGTATCACGGCCTCAAATTCGCGCCGGACGGCAAGTGCATCGAGATTCCCGGACAGGACCGCATTCCCGTCCATGCCTGCGTGAAGAGCTATGCTGTCGCCGAGAAGCACAGCTGGGTCTGGGTGTGGCTGGGCAATCCGGCGGAAGCCGACGAGGCGCTGATCCCGCCGGCGACATCGCTCGACGATCCTTCGGTGATGCTGAAGAGCGGCCAGATCGACTATGACGCCAATTACCTGCTCATCAATGACAATCTGCTTGATTTCTCGCACCTGACCTATGTGCATGCGAACACCTTCGGCAATTCCGCGCAATGGGCGCAAAAGCGGCCGATGATCATCAATCTCGACCGTGGCGTGCGCGTGCAGCGCTGGCTGAAGGACGAGTTGCCGCCGCGCGCCAGCGGCGACATGCAATATGAGCGGGTCGATCGCTGGAGCAGTTATGATTTCCTCGTTCCGGGCATCCTGCTGATGGATTCGGGCGTCTATCCACCCGGAACGGCGGATGCGTCGAATGACGGCCCGCCGCGCGAGGATATTGCGGCCCTCCAGGCCAACCGCACCTGCCAGGCGGTGACGCCGCTGACCGACGGCACGTCGCGCTATCTCTTCTCCTATGGCCCGACTGCCGCCACGGGCGACGAAGCCCTGCTCAACCGCATGTTCGAGACGGCGAAAGCCGCGTTCGGCGAGGACAAGGCGATGATCGAAGCGCAGCAGCGGACGCTGGCGATCAATCCGCAGGTGAAGATGATGCCGGTCTCGGCGGATGCGGCGCTGTCGCGGTTCCGCTGGCTGATGGGGCGGCTGATGAAGGCCGAAATGCCCGAGCCGGCTGCCACCGTTGCGGCGGAATAGGCCGATGGCGCTCAAACTGGTCGGCGAAACGCCGGGCGAGGCGGAGAGCGTGCGGCAGATGGTGCTGCGCGCTCTGTCGCCCGCCGAGGCGATGATCGATGCCATCGAGGATGATGGAAGGCAGGTTACAGTCAGGTTCCGCCTTGTCGTCGATCCGGTACTCATGACGGAACGTATGGACGAGGTCGCGGATTTGCTGGCACGGGCGGGACATCGCCGCGCCGTCCTGCCGATGCTCAGGCTGATCTGACGGCCGTGCCGCCTTTACGCGGCTGACAGGCGAGCCGCCACCTCGGCGATGATGCGCTGCGGCTCCATGTCCATGTCGACCGCGAGCGACCATTCGTCCGGCTGCGGCGGTTCCAGCGTGGCGAGCTGGTCGTCGAGCAAGGCAACGGGCATGAAATGTCCGGTGCGGCGCTCCATGCGGGCGACAAGGGCGGCGCGCGAGCCGGTGAGGTGCAGGAAGAGGATGTCGAGCCCGGAGTGCAACCGCAGCCGGTCGCGATAGGTGCGCTTGAGCGCCGAGCAGGCGGCGACGGGGATTGCCTGGTCTTCCGCGCGGCGCTTCATCGCGTCGGCCACGGCGTCGAGCCATGGCGTGCGATCGGCATCGGTGAGCGGCGTGCCGGCTTCCATCTTTGCGATGTTCGCCGGCGGGTGAAAGTCGTCGCCTTCGATCAGCGTCGTTCCGAGCGCCGTCGCCACCGCCGTGCCGACGGTGGACTTGCCGCTGCCCGATACGCCCATGATGACGATTGCCTGCGTCATTGCTGCGTCACACGTAGCGGTTGACCACGTTTTCCAGCCACTCCTGCCGGCCCGAACGTGGCTGCGGATCGACGCTGCCGGCAAGCACGCGTGCGGCGATCTGGTCCAGCGTGCGTTCGCCCTTCAACATGGCCTGCGCCTCGGCGCCGTTCCAGCCGACATAGCGCTCTTCCAGGGGCGCGGAGAGCGCCTTGTCCTCGATCATGCGCGCTGCGGCTTTCAGGCCGCGGGCGCAGCAGTCCATGCCGCCAATATGGGCGGCCAGCAGGTCCTGCGGGTCGAGCGACTGGCGGCGCAGCTTGGCGTCGAAATTGGTGCCGCCGGTGGTGAAGCCGCCGCCTTGCAGGATGTAGTAATAGGCCAGCGCCATTTCAGGCACGTTGTTGGGGAACTGGTCGGTGTCCCAGCCCGACTGGTAGTCGTTGCGGTTCATGTCGATGGAACCGAAGATGCCGAGCGCATTGGCGGTGGCGATCTCGTGCTCGAAGGAATGTCCGGCGAGGATGGCGTGGCCCTGCTCAATATTGACCTTGACCTCATTCTCCAACCCGAAATCCTTGAGGAAGCCGTAGACGGTCGCGACGTCATAATCATACTGATGCTTGGTCGGCTCCTGCGGCTTGGGCTCGATCAGGATCGTGCCGTCGAAGCCGGTCTTCTTCGCATAGTCGACCGCCATGGAAAGGAAGCGGCCTGCCTGCTGGCGCTCGCGCTTCATGTCGGTGTTGAGCAGCGTTTCATAGCCTTCGCGGCCGCCCCACAGGACATAGTTTTCGCCGCCGAGGCGTTTGGTGGCGTCGATGCAGGCCTTCACGGTCGCCGCAGCATAGGCGAAGACATCCGGGTCGGGATTGGTCGCCGCGCCCGCCATGTAGCGGCGGTGCGAGAACAGGTTGGCGGTGCCCCAGAGAAGCTTGACGCCGGTTTCCTGCTGCTTGTGCGCGAAGACGTCGACGATCGCATTCAGCCGGTCGAGGCTTTCGGAAAAGGTCGCGCCCTCGGGGCGCACATCGGCATCGTGGAAACAGTAATAGGGCGCGCCGAGCAGGGTGAACATCTCGAAGGCGACGTCGGCCTTCAGCTTTGCCGCGTCCATCGTATCGCCGAACCAGGGCCGCTCGAAAGTCTGGCCGCCGAACGGGTCGCCGCCGGGCCAGGCGAAGGAGTGCCAATAGGCGACGGCGAAGCGCAGATGGTCCGCCATGCGCTTGCCCATCACCATCTCGTCGGGGTCGTAGTGCCGGTAGGCAAGTGGGTTCGTGCTTTCCGGCCCTTCATAGCGGACCGGCTCGATGTCGCCGAAATAGCCGGTGGTCATGTCTTGGCTCCTCTGACTGCGGGGTAGAGACGGCGCCAGTGCTGCCATGCCTCGTCATAGGCAGGCATGAGTGTCGCGTCGGGTTCGATCGTGAGGGCGGTGGCGGGCGGCGTGCAGATCGCGTGCGGGTCCGCGCTTTCGGCAGCAATGAGGCCTAGCCGTGCGGCGCCGAAGGCTGCGCCGAAATCGCCATCGGCGGGAATGTCCACCGCGATGCCGAGCACATTGGCGATGGTGGCGAGCCAGTAGTGCGAGCGCGCGCCGCCGCCGACCGCCGTGACGCGCGCCAGCGTCGTGCCGGCAGCGCGCAGCGCTTCGAGATTGTCGCGCAGGGCGAAGGCGACGCCTTCGAGCACGGCCTGCGTGAGCGCCTCTCGGCCGCTCGCATGGTCGAGCCCCGCGAAAGCACCGCGGATGGCGGCGTCATTGTGCGGCGTGCGCTCGCCGGAGAGATAGGGCAGGAAAGCCAATTTGCCCGGGCCTGCGGGCCGTTCGCCCAGCGCGGCGGTGAGCGCGCCGGCATCCTGTCCGGTGATGCCCGCCAGCCAGTTGAGCGAATCCGTTGCCGACAGGATCACGCCCATCTGGTGCCATGTGGCCGGCAGGGCGTGGCAGAAGGTGTGGACCGCGCTGGCCGCATTCGGCCGGTAGCTGTCATTGGCGGCAAACAGAACGCCTGACGTGCCGAGCGACACGAAAGCGCTGCCGGGCTCTACCGTGCCCACGCCGCAGGCCGATGCGGCATTGTCGCCCGCACCCCCGGCGACGATTGGCGTGCCGTCGATGCCCCATCTGCTTGCCACATCGCGGCGGAGGGGGGCGGTCGGCGCCGTGCCCTCGACCAGCGCGGGCATATGTTCCTCGCCGAGCCCGGTCATGCCGAGCAGTTCGGGCGACCAGCGGCGGTTTGCCGTGTCGAGCCAGGCGGTGCCAGCCGCATCTGACATGTCGGAGAAGAAGGCACCGGTCAGCCGGTAGCGAAGATAGTCCTTCGGCAGCAGCACCTTGGCGACGCGGCGGTAGATGTCCGGCTCGTGGCCACGCAGCCATGCCAGCTTGGGCGCGGTGAAACCGGGGAAGACGATATTGCCGGTGATGGCGCGAAAGCGCGGATCGTCATCGAGTTCGGCGGCTTCTGCCGCGCTGCGCGTATCGTTCCACAGGATGCAGGGACGCAGCACCTTGCCTGCCATATCGAGCAGTGTCGCGCCATGCATCTGGCCGGACAGGCCGATGCCGCGGATCACGGCGACCTTGGCGGCATGGTCGCGGCGGAGCCGATCCATGGCCTGGTCCGTCGCGGCGAGCCAGCTTTCCGGATCCTGTTCCGACCAGCCGGCATGCGGCCGCTGGACCGACAGCGGCACGGTGGCCGAGGCGACGACATGCTTGCCGTCGCTCAGCAGCGCCTTCATGCCAGATGTACCGAGATCGAGCCCCAGATACATGAATCCTCCCCCGGCCTTCCGCCCTCGCCAATGGCTCATCTCCCTTAACAGAGATCGGGGCAGCGTTCAGCTATTATTTCGAGGCGCGAAATAAATCCGCAGGCATGGGCCGCCGGCGAAGAACGGCTGGAAGACTTGTGGTCGGCGATGAGACAAGGGCATGGCTGGGGCGCCTGGATTCGAACCAGGGAATGGCGGTACCAAAAACCGCTGCCTTACCGCTTGGCTACGCCCCAAAATGGCCGGCGCGAGATGCGCCGCGCGCGTGACGATGCGTTTAGCCTAGCCGGTTGCCATCGTCCAGTCAGACAAATGCGATGTGATGAGCTGCGTCCACGCCGAAATCGCAACACTCCGGCGCGGCGCAATTCAGCGGTAGTTGCGAGGAAAGGTGGAGATGGCGCGCGCCGCCGTTTCCACCCCGCGCGCCAGTGCGTCGTCGATATCCGCTTCACTCGCCAACGCGGCGAGGAAGGCGGCGTTGAAGGTGTCGCCGGCGCCGACCGTGTCAATCACCTCTACAGTCGGGGAGGGGGCGTGGTGCTGCTTGCCCCGCAATATGGCGGAAGCGCCCTGTGGACCGCGCTTGACGACGAGAAGGCGGTCAGGGTGGTCCGCAAGCATTTCCATTGCGCATGCGATGTCGTCGGCCTGCGCCAGCGCGCGGGCTTCCTCCTCATTGATGAGACTGGCATCCGCCTTCGTCATCCAGCCTGCCATTCTTCGCCGCGTCGCTGCGGTCCAGCCCTGTGGCGGCCAGCCGGGATCGATCGCGGTGCGCCATCCCTTCGCGGCCAGTGCATCGAGCAGCGCGTCGCCATTGTCGGAGAGGTCGGGCATGAGGAAGGTTCCGGACAGGATGGCCCATCTGTTGCCCGCAGCGGCGCGCGGGATGCGCGCGGCCAGCTCGCTGGCGCTGGTGCCTTCCAGATGGCCGGGCGTGGTGATGAAGGCGCGGTCGCCGCCCTTGTGGACGATGCCGACCGTCAATGTCGTCGGGCCGTCGAGCATTGTCCAGTCAGTCGTGGCGGCGGGAAACTGCGCCCGCAGCCAGTCGCCGTTCATGTCGCTGCCGGTCGTGGCGAGGAAAAGATGCGGCACGTCCATGCCGGCGAGCGCCAGCGCGGTGTTGCCGGCCGATCCGCCGGGGCGGGTCTCGGCGCGGTCGACCATGATCTCCGTTCCCACTGCCGGCCAGCCATCGATCTCGCCTATTACGAGGTCGACATTGGCATTGCCGAGCACGAGCAGATGCGGGTCGGTCACGTCGCCTCGCCGTCGGTGACCTTGCTGCTGCGGCGCGGCTTGCCGAAATCGCTTACGCGGTGCGCGGCGGCATGGATGACATGAAGCTGCACGGCCGGCAGGAGCTGGAGGGCGGCGGCCAGTCCGTTGCGCGCCGGCAGGCGGATATGGATGGCACCGGCGACCGGATCCTGCCGGCCGAGGTCGAAGAGGATCGGCCGCAGGCCGTAGGATCGCGCCGCTGCCGCCATGCGGGTGACACCCGATGCGTCCGGACCGATCTGGCGGGCGAGCACCAGCGCGGCGCCGGGGGCGAGACATTCATGCGGGCCGTGCAGCAACTGTCCGAGCTCCAGCGCAATGGCCGGTGCGCGGGCCAGTTCCATGAAGGTGAGGGCGGCCGCTTCCAATGCGCCATGGGCCTGTCCACGCCCGGTGAGGAAGAGCGTGCGGCAGGCCGCCAGCTCGGCGACGGCTTCTTCGTTCGGCGTTGCGGCCGGTGCGTCATGCGCGAGCACCTCCATCAGCGCCGCGTCGTCATGGCCGAGATGGTGCAGGATGGCGGCGTGAAGGATCAGCGAGATGACGATGCTGCGTGTCGCGGCATAGGGCTTTTCGGGCCCGCCGCTGCCGGCAAGCACCGGGACGAGGCGGCCGAGCGTACTGCCGGCATTGAGGGTGAGGCCGAAATGGTCGTGGCGGTTTGGTAGGGCGGCGAAATAGGAGACGATCTCGCCGGATTCGCCCGACTGCGAGGTGATCAGCGTTACGCGGTCGCCCGGCGGAAGGGGTGCGCGCATATATTCCGACAGGATTTCGGGATAGGCGCGGATGCCGAGGCCGCGATAGCTGGCGGCGGCCATGCGGTTGGCCCAGTGCGAGGCGCCCATGCCCAGCATGACGACGCGGCCGGTGGCGGCGATCCGTTCGGCGATGGGGCGGGCGGCCTCTTGGAGATGTGAGAACGTCGTCCGCGCGTCGCGGAACTGGCGCGCCATCTCGTCTTCGATCTCACGCAAACCGGGCGCGACATCCATGCTCACGCTCCGCGCGGTCGGGCCACCACCGGTATATAGGTTTCCAGTTCCGGTGCTGGGAAATGCACGGTTTCGCCGATCTCGGCGGAGCGGTAGAGGCCCATGAGGATTTCCACCACGGCAAGGCCGTCATGGAACGTTTCCGAAGGCGTCTCGCTTTTGCGGAAGCATTCGACCATGTGGCGGTTCTCGTCGGTATAGCCATAGACGCCTGCCTCGTCCTCCAGCACCGGCATCAGGCCCTGTTCGGCGTTCTGCTTTTCGACAAGGTCTTCGCCTTCCGAGCCCGTCACGGCACGCGACATGAATATCTTCAGGCCGGTGCCGAGCGAGTTGAACTCCATCGCATATTCAGGGCCCAGCAGTTCGAGCTGGATTCGCAGGCCCGCACCCACATAGGCCCATGAGGTCGTCGCCTCGATCATCAGCTCGTTGCCGTCCTCGTCCTCCAGCGTCACCGTGGCTCGGGCGAAATCCTCGGAGGGACGGTTGCGGTAGTCCACTTCCTTGCCGAAGCGCTGCGCGAGCTGGTCGGCGTAGCGGGGCCGGGTCCATTTCAGGTTGGCGACGGTGCCGTTGACGGACTTCACCGTCAGCGAATTGCGCGGGGCATCGGGGGCAGTCAACAGATGCCGCGCCACCTCGACCGAATGGCACATCATGTCGGAGAGCACGCCGCCGCCCTGCTTGTCGCCCTGCCAGAACCAGGGCTCGTGCGGGCCGGAATGTTCTTCCGCCGCGCGGGCGAGATAGGGTCGGCCAGTGGTGGAGGCGGCGCGCCGCCAGATGATCTCCTTGCCGCGCAGGACGGGCGTGGCGAAGACCTGATTTTCCAGATAGCCGTGGTTGAGGCCGGCATCTTCCGCCAGATGCAGCATCTCGCGCGCCTCGGCCACGGTGCGGGCGAGCGGTTTCTCGCAGGCGACGGCGAAAATGCGCGAGCGCCCGGCCTTCACCTCGGCATGGAGGGTGCGCATCACGCCAAGCCGGGTATCGTTGGGCGACAAGATCCACACGGCGTCCACATCGCCGGCCTGCAGCAGCGCTTCGAGGCTTTCATGGCTGCGGCAGACGCCGAGCCCGAGCCGGTCGACCAGCTTGCAGATGCGCTCGCGGTTGGCCGGATTGCGGCTGTAGACGCCGGTCACGTCGACATGGCGCACGCCGACCATGGCGCGCAGGTGGAACTCGGCGATGAAGCCGGTGCCCACGAGACCGATCCGCAGCTTCTCCCTCGGGAAATCACTCATCATTGTCTCCGTCATTTCATTGCGGCGGCGGCGCGGTCGTGGCGCGCAGGCACAGGACCGTTTCCATCTCGACCGGCCCGGCTGGTGCGGCCTCTCCGGCGATGCGGTCGAGAAGCAGCCGCATCGCCTGCCGCCCGATCTCCATGCGCGGCTGGCTGACGGTGGTGAGCGGCGGGTAGAAGGCCTCGCTGAGGAAGAGGTCGTCGAAGCCGACCACCGACACGTCCTGCGGCACGCGCAGGCCCATGCGGCGCAACTCGTTAATGGCGCCGAAGGCCATTTCGTCATTGGCGGCGAAGATGGCGGTCGGCGGCTGTGGCAGCGAGAAGAGCGTGCGGCAGAGCGCCTGCCCGGTGCGCAAAAGATAGTCGCCGCGCTGCTCATACTCAGCCGGTATCGGCAGCCGGGCGGCGTGCATGGCGGTGTGGAAGCCTTCCAGCCGGCGCTGCGCCATCACTTCGGGCAGCGGCCCGGCAATGTGGGCGATGCGGCTGTGGCCGAGCGCGATCAGGTGCTCCACGGCCATCCGCGCCGCCGCGGCATTGTCGATCTGCACATGGGGCAGGCCGGACCCTTCGATGATCTCGAGCGCCACAACCACCGGCAGACGAGGCAGGTCAGGCGCGTTGGCGAGGCGCGCCGGCAGCTGGCCTGTCATCAGGATCATGCCGTCGGCCTGGCCGTCGCGAAGCATGTCGAAATAGCTCGCCTCGCGCTCCGGCTCGTTCTCGGTATTGCCCATGAGGACGGAATAGCCGGCATCGCGCGCGGCCGTTTCCACGCCCTTCACCACTTCGAGATAGAAGGGGTTGCCGATGTCGCGCACCACCATCAGAACGGCCATGGTGCGCTGGGTCCGCAGATTGCGCGCCGGCACGTTCGGCCGGTAGTTCAGCGCCCGCGCCGCTTCGCGCACGCGCGACAGGGTCGGCTCGGCGACGAGGCCGGTGCCGCTTAGTGCGCGCGAGACGGTGGCGGGCGACACGCCAAGCTGGCGCGCAATGTCCTTGATGCGCGGGCGAGCGTTCATGCACGCATGGCCCGCCCGCGGCCGTAGAACAGCATCAGCACCAGCAGCGTGGCGCCAAAGATCATCTGGCGGCCGGATTCGTCGATATTGACTGTCGTCAGGATCGCCTGAAGCACCGTCAGCATCACCGCGCCCGCCATGGTGCCGGTATAGCCGCCCTTGCCGCCCGCCAACGAGGTGCCGCCGAAGACGACCGCGATGATGGAGGGCAGCATATATTGCTCGCCCACATTGGCGAAGGACGAGCCCGAATAGCCGATGAGGCAGATGCCGGCGATGGCCGCGAAGGCGCCTGAGAGCACGAAGAGGGCGATGCGCACCGCCTTGACCGGCACGCCCGCCATCCATGCTGCATGCTCGTTGGAGCCGATGGCATAGATGCGCTGGCCGAACACCGTGCGGTGGAGCAGCAGCGCCATCAGTATGCCGATGGCGATCCACAGCCAGATGATGCCCGGCAGGCCGAGCAGGAAGGGCTGGGTGACGAATTGCGACAGGCTGGGCGCGGCGCGGCCCGAGGGGATGCCCTGCCGGATGACGATGAGCAGACCTTGCAGTACGCCCAGCATGCCGAGCGTCATCACCAGCGGCGGGATGCGCAGCAGCGTCGTGCCGATGCCGTTGATCAGGCCGATCAGCGCGCCGGCGGCGATGCAGGCAACGATTGCCATGGGGATGCCGGCATCGCTGCCGCTCATCAGGTTGCCGGCGATGATGGCCGACAGTGACACCACGCCGCCGACCGACAGGTCGATGCCCTCGCGCCCGCCGAGGATGACGAGGTTCTGGCCGGCCGCGACAATGCCGAGCAGAGCGGCCACGATCAGCAGGCGCAGGATCTGCTGCATGCTGGCGAAGCCAGGCGACAGCGCCTCGCCCAGCACCAGCAGCGCCACGATGAGCGCCAGCGCGACCACGAGCGGCTGGCGGATGAATGCCGTGAGGCCGCTCATGCGCGTGCCCTCCGGCCGACGAGGATGCCTGCCATCAATGCCAGCAGGATCGCCAGACCCTGGACAAGGTTCTGCCATTCGGACGGCGTGCCGACGAAATAGACCAGCGAATTGATCAGGCCGATGATGAGCGCGCCGATGACCGCGCCCGCCACGGTGCCGACGCCGCCCGACAGCGCGCTGCCGCCGAGCACGACGGCTGCGACGGAGAACAGCGTCATCTTGCCGCCGACAAGCGGGTCGCCGCTTGCCGTATCGCCGGTGATGCAGAGAGCGGCAAGCGCTGCAAAGACGCCGCACATGGCATAGCCCTTGATGCGGATGAGCGTGACCGGCAGGCCGCTCTGATAGGCCGCCTGCGCATCGTCGCCCACGGCAAGGAGCTGCGTCGTCAGGCGAGTACGGGAAAGCGCGTAAAGGAGCACAGCCAGCACCACCACGACATAGAAGACGAAGGGGATGTCGAGCATCCGCCCGCCATAGGTGCGCCAGAAGAGCGTGGGCGCCGGCGTGCCCGCGACGGGCATGATGTAGAGCGCCAGGCCGGTGAAGAAGATCGAGGTGGCGAAGGTGGCGACGATGGCCTGAAGCCTGAGCGCGGCCACCACGAGACCGTTGACGATGCCGCAGGCGACCCCGACGCACAGGCCGAGCGCGATGGCGCCGAAGACCGGCAGCGCCTCACCGCCCCAATGCTGCATGAGCGTGACGACAGCGACATTGACCAGCGACACGATCGCCCCGACCGACAGGTCGATGTCGGCGGCATAGACCACATATGTCTGCGCTACCGCCAGCAGCATCAGCGCCAGATAGGTCTTGATGAGGCCGGTAATGCCGACGAGGCTGACGCTGCGCGGCTGGTAGAGGCCGTTGAGCGCCAAAAGCACCACGAGGATCAGCAAGGCCGGCAGGAAGGGATAGCGCTCCAGCACGCGCTTGAAACCGCCCTTGCGGCGGGCAGGGGTCGCGAGATCGGTCATCGGGCGGCCTCGTAGGCTGCTTGGGTGAGGTTGAAGCGCGTGCGCTCCTCCCCGCGCAGCTCGCGCGTCACGCGGCCGCCGTTGAAGACGAGGATGCGGTCGGAATTGGCGAGCAGTTCCGCATCCTCCGACGAATAGAGAACGATGCCCATGCCCTCCGATGCGAGCTTGCGGATGAGCGCGAAGAGATCGGCCTTGGCCGACAGGTCGATGCCCTTGGTCGGGTCGTCCAGCAGGAGTACACGCGGCCGGTCGATCAGCCAGCGGGCGATCACCACCTTCTGCTGGTTGCCGCCGGAAAGCGAATTGATCGGCAATGAGAGGCCGGCAAAGCGCGTATTGAGCGTCTTCAGCGCGGCGAGCGCCTTTTCGCGGAGTGGTGCAGGGCGCGCGATCTGGAGCCCCTTCAGCAGGAAATGGATCGGCGTGACATTCTCGATGATGGGCCGGCCGTGGATCACGCCATCGCGGCCGCGGTCGCCGGAAACATAGGCAAGTCCGGACCGGATCGCCTGCCGCGGCGTGGCATTCGACAGCGCAACGCCGTCGAGCGTGGCTTCGCCGCTGGTGGCAAGCGCCCCGAACAGCGCCTTGAGCAGCGCCGACTGGCCCTGGCCGTGCAGGCCGCCGAGGCCGAGCACCTCGCCCCTGGCGACGCGCAGCGAGATATCGCGGAAGCCGGGGCCGGAAAGCCCGTCGACGCCGAGCAGCGTCTCGCCCCGGAAGGACGCCGCCTCGGCCACGGGTTCGGCGGCGAGCGCGGACCGCGCCCCGACCATCATCTCGACCACCTCGGCGGGGTTGGTCTCTGCGATGCGGCGCGTGCCGACGGTCTCGCCGTCGCGGATCACCGTCACCCGGTCGCCGATCTCGAAGATCTCGTCCATGCGGTGCGAGATGAAGACGATTGCGCGGCCTTCCTGCCGCAGGCCGCGCAGGATCTGGAAGAAGCGCTCGACCTGGGCGCGGTCCAGTGCCGAGGTCGGTTCGTCGAAGATGAGCACCGGCGCTTCGCTCGCCAGCGCCTTCATGATCTCGACCAGCTGGCGCTGGTCGGCGCGCAGCGCGTCCACCGGGCCGTCGGCGTCGAAATCGTCACCTGCGACATCCGCGAAGAGCGCCGCATAGCGCGCGGCGCGGGCGGAAAGCGCGGATTGATCGACGAACACGCCGCCGCGCACCGGCATGTCCGGCAGACAGATATTTTCCGCCACGGTGCGATGCGCCGCCAGCGACAGTTCCTGATAGAAGATGCCGATGCCTAGCGCCCGCGCCGCCTGCGGTCCCGAGACGGCCATCGGCTGCCCGTCGAGCAGCACCTCGCCGGCATCGGGCTTCACCACGCCGGCGACGATCTTGCACAGCGTGCTCTTGCCGGAGCCGTTGGCGCCGATCAGCACATGCACTTCGCCGGTCTCGATTTCGAGGTCGCCGCGGCTGAGCGCCACCGTCGCGCCGTAAGCTTTCCTCACGCCGCTGAGCTTGAGTTTCGCCATGGTGCCTTTCCGGTCGCGATCAAGGCAATCGCATATCAGGTTGCGACATTGGGCGGTAGTTTACTCCCACCCCTAACCCCCTCCCCACAAGGGGGAGGGGAACTTGGCGCCGGCGTTTCGGTGTCCCCCTTCCCCTCGTGGGGAGGGGTTCGAGATGGGAGGATACGCACCGCGCTCGCCAGCAAAGCGCGGCCGGCCGCGTCCCTCCGACGAGGACTGCCTTATTTGAAGAGCGCCTCGGCGTCCTCGATGGAAAGCTGGCTGGTGTAGGAATAATAGCCGGGCTTTCCTTCCAGCGCCGCTGCGGCTTCGGCGAGATTGGAGGAGTCGATGAAGGGGATCGGCAGATACATGGCGTTGCCGTATTGTCCCGCGGTTGCCGGTTCCTTCAATTCCTTGCCCTGCAGCAGCAGCACCGCGACGTTGAGCGCCGAAGCCATCACGCCGGGAGGGTTCACGGTCGCACCCGAATTCAGCTTGTCGGCGGTCCACAGGTCGATAAAGTCCTTGCGGATCTCACCGGTCGCCGCGATGTCACCGGTCTTGCCGGCATCCATGATCGACTTCCATGCGCCCGCCGCCATGCCGTCCTGGACGAGAACGCCGTTCACGTCGGGATAGGTGGCGAGGATGTTCTGCATCGCTTGCTGGCCCTGCGCCTGGTCCCAGTTTGCGTTGACCTCGTTCACCAGCTTCATGTCGGGATGCTTCGCCAGCACCTCCTTGTAGCCGGCGACGCGCATCTCGTTGGCCGGGTGGCCGGCGACGCCGTTGATGGCAACGATATTTCCCTTGCCGTCCAGCGTCTTGGCCAACCATTCGGCGCCGGCGGCGCCGTAGGCCTTCTGGTCGATGCCAACATAAAGCGCGTCGGGCGAGGAGACCTCGGCATCGGTGGCAATGACCAGGATGCCGGCTTCCTTGGCCTGCGCGAAGACCGGGTCGAAGGCGGTCGGGCTGTTTGGATTGATGATGATCGCGTTGACGCCTTCATTGATGAAGTTGCGCACATGGGCGATCTGGCCGGGCACGTCGACATTGGCGCTCTGCACCACCACCTCGACATTGTGGCCCTTTTCCTTCCAGGCGGCCGCGGCGGCCTGTGCTTCCTCGATCATCTGCGTGCGCCATTCGGAGCCGACCCAGCCATTGGAAAGGCCGATCTTGAAGTCGTCTGCACTGGCGGAGAATGCCGTGACCGCGATGGCGGCGACGGTGGAGAATGCGATTGCGGTGATCTTCTTCATTTTCGTCCTCCCGAAACTGAACGGAAAGCATGATAATCATGGAATGAAATCGATTTCAATCGGTGGATAGGAGGGTTTTCCGTTTCGCATATACGAGGCGGCCGTTTCCGCGCGCGCAGGCCGATTGACACCTCCTGAAAAGATTATCATGTTAACAAATGCGGCACCGAAATGCCGCCGGCAATCTGGGAGGAGAGCCAATGCAGACACCCGTCCTCATCGTGGGCGCGGGGCCGGTCGGACTGACCGCCGCGATCGATCTGGCATGGCGCGGCATCCCGTCTGTCATCGTGGAAACGCGCTATCCGGGCGAGCCGCCGCCGGTGAAATGCAATCATGTCGCCTCCCGCACCATGGAGACCTTCCGCCGCCTCGGCTTCGCCGCCGATGTGCGTGCCGCCGGCCTTCCGTCAGACTTCCCCAATGACGTCGTCTTCCTCACCACCTCGACGGGGATGGAACTCGGCAGGGTGCTCATCCCCTCGGTGGACGAGCGCGCGAACGGCCCGATGGACGGCTATATCGACAGTTTCTGGCCGACCGCCGAGCCGCCGCACCGGATCAACCAGATTTATCTCGAGCCGGTCATCTTCGCCCATGCCAGCAAGCAGAAGCTCATCACCATTTTGAACCGCACGCGGCTCGAAAGCTTCGCGCAGGACGAGAGCGGCGTCACCGCGCAGCTGCTCGACCTGGAGAGCGGCACGCAGAAGACGGTCCGCGCCGACTGGATGCTGGCCTGCGACGGCGGACGCTCCGGCGTACGCAAGGCGCTCGGCATCAAGCTGGAAGGGCAGGCCGAGATCGCGCGCTATCTCTCAACCCATGTCCGTGCGCCGAAACTGCTCGGCCTGATGGATGGGCGTCGACGCGGCTGGATGAACCATGCCTATAATGGCCGCCGCACCGGCAATGCCGTGGCGATCGACGGCAAGGAAGAGTGGCTGGTGCATGCGCATTTGAAGCCGCATGAGAAGGATTTTTCCGCCATCGACCGCGATCGCGCTATCCGCGACGTGCTGGGGGTGGACGACGATTTCGAATATGAGGTGCTGAGCAAGGAAGACTGGATCGCGCGGCGGCTTGTGGCGGAGCGCTTCCGCGAGGACCGCGTCTTCCTCTGCGGCGACGCTGCCCATATCTGGATCCCCATCGCCGGCTACGGCATGAATGCCGGCATCGCCGACGTGATGAACCTCACCTTCTCGCTGGCGGGCCATATAAGCGGCTTCTTCGACGCGGCGATCCTCGACACCTATGAGATCGAGCGCCACCCGATCACCGACCAGCTTTCGCGCTTCGTCGGCGGGCTGGGTGGCAAGGTGGTCAAGCAGCGCAACGCCTACGGCCCCGAGATCGAGGAAATCGGGCCGGAAGGCGACAGGCTGCGCGCCGAGCGCGGCGAGGAGCTGATCGCGCTCAACGCTCCGCAATATTGCTGCGCGGGCCTCAATTTCAGCTACAGCTACGACACGTCGCCGGTCATCTTCCACGATGGCGAGGCCCCGCCGCCCTATTCGCTGGGCACCTATGAGCCGTCGACCGTGCCCGGCGCGCGGGCACCGCATTTCATGCTGGAAGACGGCCGCTCGCTCTACGACGCCTTCGGCCCATGGTTCACGCTGCTGCGCTTCGATCCGACCGCCGATGTAAGCGCGCTGACGGACGCCGCTTCCGCCGCCGGCATGCCGGTGCATGTGCTCGACGTGACGGAGGCCGATGCCGGAAAGCTCTACCGCCACCGCATGGTGCTGTGCCGCTCGGACCAGCATATCGTGTGGCGCGGCGATGAACTGCCCGCCGATTGCCGCGAGATGATCGAGGTGCTTGCAGGCCGCCGGATGAGCGCACGCAAGGCGCAGGCCGCCGCGGCCTGAAAAAACCTTGCAGCCCGGCGGAAATCAAGACGCTCAGTTCAACGGGATGTCGTTGTCTGCCTTGTCGGCCTGATAGACCTGCGAGAGCGCGTCGTACTGGTCCGAGATTTGGGCGATGCGGGCTTCGGCTCCGCTCCTTTCGTCGGCAGGCAGCGCACGGGCCAGATGGCGCAGCGCGAAGCTTTTCCAATAGGCGTTTTCGGTATTGTAGCCGCCGGGGTCGAGCCGGAAGACCTCCTTGAGGATGTTCAGGTCGTGGGGGATGGCGAAGCTGTCGCGGGAATCCTCGTGGCTGAACAGGTAATAGAAATTGTCGAAGCCGGTCCAGGTGATGGCCGACAGGCACAGCGAGCAGGGCTCGTGGGTGGCAAGGAAGATGCAGTCGCGCGTATCGGGCCGGTCGGCCTTCGGCAGTTCGTAGAAGCGCTTCAGCGCGTGCATCTCGCCATGCCAGAGCGGATTTTCCGTCTCATTGTTGGTTTCGGCGATGACCACGGACAGGTCGCTCTTACGCAGGATCGCGGCGCCGAAGAGCTTGTTGCCGGCCGCCACGCCGGCGCGGGTCTTTGGGACAATGTCGTGCTCGATCACGTCGAAGAGCCGGTTGACCAGCGATGTGTCGGACATGATTTCAAGCCTCCGGAAGGCGGATTTCATAGGGCTCGGGGAAAAGATGTTCCTCGAGATTGTTGCCGTCGCCGCCACGGTCGACCACCAGAAAATCCTGCGGTGCGCCGATGGGCGTCAGCACCGCATGCCAGCGGTTGCGCGGATAGTTGACGCCCTGTCCGGGCCGTGTGACGAAGGCCTGCGGCTCGCCCGGTCCCTCCGGCGTGTCGGCGCAGACCACGACGAGGAAGGGTGCGGGCGACAGCGGCATGAATGCCTGGCTGCCGAGCGGGTGGCGCTCCACCAGCTTCAGCGGCAGCGGAAAGGCATAAGGCTGGCCGCGAAACAGCGAGACCAGCACGCGCGGGTTCGGCCCCTCGGCCTCCACCTTCGCCAGATCGTGGACGCGCTCGCACATGCCGCCATTGATGGGAAAGCGCTGCGGTCCGTCCATGTCGATGACGTTGCCGAAGGGCGCGAAGGCTTCGCGGGTGAGGGCGCGCGCGGTGATGGCGCGCGTCAACGGAAGGTTCCGCCCAGCTTGGGATGGCGGTTCACGTCCTTGTAGAGCAGGTAGCGGAAAGGCCCCGGACCACCGGCATAACAGGCCTGCGGGCAGAAGGCGCGCAGCCACATGAAGTCGCCCGCCTCGACCTCCACCCAGTCCTGGTTGAGCTTGTAGACTGCCTTGCCCTCCAGAACGTAGAGTCCATGCTCCATCACATGGGTCTCCTCGAAGGGGATCAGCCCACCCGGCTTGAAGGTGACGATGGTGACATGCATGTCGTGGCGCAGGTCGGCGGGATCGACGAAGCGCGTCGTCGCCCAGGCGCCATTGGTGTCCGGCATGGCGACGGGCACAAGGTCGTTCTCGTTCAGGAACAGCGGATCGGGCGCGTCCAGCCCTTCCACGAAGTCGTATTCCTTGCGGATCCAGTGGAAGCGCGCGGTCTGCGCTCCGCCGTTGCGCAGCGTCCAGCCGCTTGCTGGCGGCAGGTAGGCGTAGCCTCCCGGCGTCAGCATATGGCGCTCGCCGTCGAGAGTGACGGTGATCTCGCCCTCGACCACGAAGAGCACGGCTTCCGCGCTTGCGTCCGGCTCTGGCCGGTCGCTGCCGCCGCCGGGCGCGACCTCCATGATATATTGTGCGAATGTTTCGGCGAAGCCCGACAGCGGCCGCGCCAGAATCCATGCGCGCGTCTTGTCCCAGAAGGGGAGGAGGCTGGCGACGATGTCGCTCATCACGCCTTTCGGGATCACCGCATAGGCGTCGGTGAAGACCGCCCGGCCGGTATGGATCTGGGTCTGGGGCGGCAGGCCGCCCGTCGGCGCATAATAGCTGGCGCGGTTCATCGGGCCTGCTCCGGGAGAATGTCCTTGAGGCGCAGCAGGGCGATCTTCTCGACCTGCCGGCAGGCGGTGGCGAATTCGGCGTCGCGATCATTGTCGAGCCGTTCGCCGAATGCGTCGAGGATCGCGCCCTTCGTCAGGCCCTTCACCGCGATGATGAAGGGGAAGCCGAATTTCGCGACATAGTCGGCATTGAGGCGCGTGAAGGTCTCGCGTTCCGCATCCGTCAACGCATCGAGCCCGGCGGAAGACTGCTCGGCGGCCGATTCCGGTGTCAGCCGCTTCGCCTGCGCCAGCTTGCCGGCAAGGTCGGGATGCGCCTTCAATATGCCGAGCCGTTCCTCTTCGCTGGCCGAGCGGAAGATGCGCGCCAGCGCATTATGCAGCCCGGTGGCGCTGTCATGCGCGGCGCCCAGTTCGAGATTGCTGGCGCGCTCGGCGATCCACGGCGAATGCTCGAAGACGCCGCCGAACCTGGCGACGAAATCCTCGCGGTCCATGCGGCTGGGGCGCAGCTTGGGTGCGTAGGGATGGGTCGCGATCCAGTGCCGCGCAATGTCCATGCGCGTGGCGACCCATGCGTCGTCGAAGGATTTTACATAGTCGATGAAGCGCTGGAGCGAGGCCGCGCGGCCCGGACGGCCGATCAGGCGGCAGTGCAGGCCGACGCTCATCATCTTCGGCCGCCCCGCCGCGCCCTCGGCGCGCAGCGTGTCGAAGGCATCGCGCAGATAGGCGAAGAACTGGTCGCCGGAATTAAAGCCCTGCGCGGTGGCGAAGCGCATGTCGTTGGCGTCGAGCGTATAGGGGATGACGAGCTGCGGCGGGATGGCATTGCCGTGCCCATCATGGTCGAGCCAGTAGGGCAGGTCGTCGTCATAGGTGTCGGAAATCCAGGTGAAGCCGCCTTCCTCCGCCGCCAGCCGCACCGTATTGGCGGAAGAGCGCCCGACATAGAGGCCGGCGGGGCGCTCGCCCGTCACTTCCGCATGCAGGCGGATCGCCTCAAGGAGGTCGGCGCGCTCCACGTCGGGATCGTGATCGCGATAGTCGATCCAGCGCAGGCCGTGCGAGGCGATCTCCCAGCCGGCTTCCTGCATTGCGGCGACCTGATCCGGCGAGCGGGCGAGCGCGGTGGCTACGCCGAACACGGTGGCTGGAATGTTGGCGGCGGTGAACATGCGGTGCAGGCGCCAAAAGCCGGCGCGCGCGCCATATTCATACATGGATTCGATGTTCCAGTGGCGCTTGGCCGGCCAAGGCACCGCACCCACGACATCCGACAGGAAGGCTTCGGAAGCCGCGTCGCCATGCAGGATGCAGTTCTCTCCGCCTTCCTCGTAATTGACGACGAACTGGACGGCGACCTTGGCCCCGCCCGGCCATTTCGCATCCGGCGGATTGGCGCCGTAGCCCCGCATATCCCTTACGTAACGCATGTCGCAACCGTCTCCTGAGCGCGCCGAAGATAATCCATGGACAGTGCTCGATTTCCCAGCAAAAATTTGAAAGAGTTTCGAGGGCATTTCCGGCCTGGAGGGCTTATCGCGCGGCTGCGCGTGGCCCACTATCGCCGGAACATGCATCGGAGGCACGATTGACCCAGTCTTTTGGGACGCAGGCAGCGGGCGGAAGGCTCACCACCCACGTGCTCGATACCGCGGCCGGACGGCCGGCGGCAGGGCTAAAGATCTGGCTCTATCGGGTCAGCGGTAATTCGCACCGCAAGATCAGGGAAGCGGTGACCAATGCGGACGGCCGCTGCGACGCGCCGCTGCTTCAAGGCAAGGAATTCCAGCCGGGCCAATATGAGCTCGTCTTTTTCGCCGGCGACTATCTGCGTGCGAGCGGCGCGGAACTGCCCGACCCGCTGTTCCTCGACCAGGTGCCGATCCGCTTCGGCATGGCCGAGCATGCGCATTATCACGTGCCGCTGCTGATCTCGCCCTATGGCTATTCGACCTATCGGGGGAGTTGAGTGATGCAGGTCCGCACGCATATTCGCTTCCTGCTCAATGACGAGACGATCGAGACGGGCAATGTGCGTCCCGACGAGACCCTGCTCGACTTCCTGCGCCTGCGGCGTTCGCTGCGCGGCACCAAGGAAGGCTGCGCGGAAGGCGATTGCGGCGCCTGCACGGTGCTGGTCGGGCGGCTGGCCGGCGACAGGCTGGTCTATGAGGCGGTCAATGCCTGTATCCGCTTCGTCGGTTCGCTGGACGGCTGCCATGTGGTGACGGTGGAGCAGCTGCGCGGTGCCGATGGCGGGCTGCATCCGGTGCAGCAGGCGATGGTGGACTGGCACGGCTCGCAATGCGGCTTCTGCACGCCGGGCTTCGTCATGTCGCTCTACGGGCTGTGGATGAACAGGCCGCGCCCCACCGTGCACGAGGTGGAAAAGGCTTTGCAGGGCAATTTGTGCCGCTGCACGGGCTATGAGCCGATCGTGAAGGCGGCTCTGGCGATCTCCGACTACGGCAGGCTGGAAGCGGACTTTTTGATGCGCGAGCGCACTGCGGTGACGGCAAGGCTTGCCGCGCTGCGCGATGGCGCACGCGTCGAGGTCGGCAGCGGCAAGAACCGCTTCTTTATTCCGTCGAGCGTGGACGACCTGGCTTCCGTCGTCGCGGCGGAGCCCGGCGGGCGCATCGTCGCCGGCTCTACCGATGTGGGGCTGTGGGTGACGAAGCAGATGCGCGACATCGCGCCGGTCGTTTTCATCGGCGGACTGGACGAATTGCGACGCATCGCGGTCCATCCCGACCGGATCGAGATTGCGGCAGGCGTTAGCTATACGGACGCCTTCGAGGTGCTTTCGCAGCATGTGCCGGCGCTCGGCGCGCTGATCGACCGGATCGGTGGCGAACAGGTGCGCAATATGGGCACAATCGGCGGCAATATCGCCAACGGATCGCCGATCGGCGATATGCCGCCGCCCTTGATCGCGCTCGGCGCGACGCTGACGCTGCGTAAAGGCGACACGCGACGCACCATCGCGCTCGAGGATTTCTTCATCGACTACGGCAAGCAGGACCGCGCGCCCGGCGAGTTGGTGGAGATGGTCTCAGTACCGCTGCCGGCGCAAACCGCGCATTTCGCCGCCTACAAGGTGACCAAGCGGCGCGACGAGGACATCACCGCCACGCTCGGCGCCTTCAACCTCACTGTCGACGCCGATGGCGTGGTGGCATCGGCTCGCATCGCCTATGGCGGCATGGCGGCGACGCCGAAGCGCGCCCGCACGGTCGAGGCGGTGCTAGTCGGCAAGGCGTGGAACGCCGCGACGGTCGAGGCCGCGCTGCCGGCCTATGAAGCCGACTTCAAGCCCCTCTCCGATATGCGGGCGTCGGCCGCATATCGCATGCTGGTGGCGAAGAACCTGCTGAAACGCTTCCTGCTGGAAACCAGCGGCACGCAAAAGCCGTTTACAGGCGGGCGAGGGCGGCGTGATGTGCGATCCGGTTGCCGTCGGTGTGCTGAAATCACCCCCACCCCTCACCCCTCCCCACAAGGGGGAGGGGGTCGCCAGCGTCTCAGAATCCCCTTCCCCCTTGTGGGGAGGGGTGAGGGGTGGGGGTTTCCCGGCGCAAGGTCTCGTGGCGTGGGTGCAGTCATGAACAAGCACACGCTCCCGGATCTGAAGGCGGCGAAAATCGCCGGCGGGGTGCATGCCGACCCGCGCCACGATTCCGCGCACAAGCATGTCACCGGGCAGGCGGTCTATATCGACGACATTCCCGAGCCGGCGGGCACGCTGCATGCGGGGCTCGGCCTGTCGAACGTCGCCAATGGCGCGATCCGCGCGATGGACCTGTCGGCGGTGCGGGCCGCGCCCGGCGTCGTCGCGGTGCTGACGGCGGCCGATATTCCCGGCGAGAACGACATATCGCCGTCGGGCATGCATGACGATCCCGTGCTGGCAGATGGCGCGGTGGCCTTTCACGGCCAGCCGATCTTCTGCGTCGTCGCCCGCACGCGCGACCAGGCGCGGCGCGCGGCACGGCTCGCAAAAGTGGACTATGACGAGCGGCCGGCACAAGTCGGCATCACAGAGCTCGATCCCGCGACCGCGCGGCAGGTAGCGACGCCGCTGACCTTGAAGCGCGGCGATGTCGCCAAGGCGCTTGACGAAGCGCCACGGCGCATCAAGGGCCGCATGTGGCTGGGCGGGCAGGACCATTTCTACCTCGAAGGGCAGGTGTCGCTCGCTGTGCCGGGCGAGGACGACGAGATGACCGTCTACTGCTCGACGCAGGGGCCGAGCGAGACGCAGCACATGGTCGCCCATGCGTTGGGCGTGCCGTCAAACGCCGTCACCGTCGAGGTGCGGCGGATGGGCGGCGGCTTTGGCGGCAAGGAGACGCAGGCGAACCAGTGCGCGGCGCTCGCGGCGGTCGCCGCCCGGAAGCTCGGCCGCGCCGTCAAGATCAGGCTCGACCGCGACGAGGACATGACCGCAACGGGCAAGCGGCACGATTTCTCCATTGATTATGATGTCGGCTTCGACAAGGAAGGCCGCATCCTCGGCGTCGATTATACATTCGCGCTGCGTGCGGGCTTCTCGGCCGATCTGTCGGCGGCGGTGGGAGACCGGGCGTTGTTCCATTGCGACAACGCCTATTTCCTGCCGCATGTGGAGGCCCGCTCCGCGCTGCTTTTCACCAATACGGTGTCGAATACCGCCTTTCGCGGCTTCGGTGGGCCGCAGGGCATGGTTGGTGCCGAGCGCGTCATCGACGAGGTTGCATTCGCGGTGGGCAAGGACCCGCTCGAGATCCGCAAGCTGAATTTCTACGATCCGATGGGCGCTGAGGGCAGCCGCAACCTGACGCCCTACCATCAGAAGGTCGAGGATTGCATTATCCAGCGCATCGTCGACGAGCTGGAGGAAAGCGCCGACTATGTCGGCCGCCGCCGCGAGATCGCGGCGTTCAACGCCAACAGCGACTATGTGAAGCGCGGGCTGGCGCTGACGCCGGTGAAGTTCGGCATCTCCTTCACCAAGACGGAGTCCAACCAGGCCGGTGCGCTGGTGCATGTCTATGCAGACGGCTCCGTGCACATGAACCATGGCGGCACGGAGATGGGGCAGGGGCTGCATCTCAAGGTGGCGCAGGTCGTCGCGGAAGAATTCCAGATCGACCTTTCGCGCGTGAAGATCACCGCCACGACGACAGCCAAGGTGCCCAACACCTCGCCGACCGCCGCCTCCTCGGGCGCGGACCTGAACGGCATGGCGGCGCAGAACGCGGCGCGGCAGATCAAGGACCGGCTATGCGATTTCGCCGCCGAGACATACGGCCTGCCCAAGGATCAGATCATCTTCCTGCCCAACCGCGTGCGCGTGGGCAATCAGGAAATCCCTTTCGATGAACTGATAAAGCAGGCCTATATGGCACGGGTGCAGCTCTCGGCCGCCGGCTTCTACAAGACGCCGAAGATTCATTGGGACCGGGCCAAGGGGCGGGGCCACGCCTTCTACTACTACGCCTATGGCGCCGCCTGTTCGGAGGTGTCCGTCGACATCCTGACCGGCGAATATGTGGTGGAGCGCACCGACATCCTCCACGATGTCGGCAGGTCGCTCAATCCCGCCATCGACATCGGCCAGATCGAGGGCGGCTTCATCCAGGGCATGGGCTGGCTGACGACCGAGGAACTGGTCTGGGACGACAAGGGCCGGCTGCGCACCCATGCGCCGTCCACCTACAAGATACCGCTCGCCTCCGACCGGCCGAGGATCTTCAACGTGGCGCTGACCGACTGGAGCCAAGCTTACGAGCCCACCATCCACAGGTCCAAGGCGGTGGGCGAGCCGCCGCTGCCGCTCGGCCTGTCGGTGCTGCATGCCTTGTCTGATGCGGTCGCCAGCGTGGCGGATCACAGAATCTGCCCGCGCCTCGACGCACCGGCCACGCCCGAGCGCGTGCTGATGGCGGTGGAGCGGCTGAGAGCTGAGGCCGTTGCAGGGCGATGAGCGCGGCGGCGGAGCGGCTCCGGACCTTCCTTGTCGATTGGCCGGATATCGCCGTGGTCGAGGTGCGCGAGGCGGCGGGCTCCACGCCGCGCGAGGCAGGGAGCTGGATGCTCGTCTCGGCCGGTGCCATCTTCGGCACGATCGGCGGCGGGCAGCTCGAATTCATGGCGATCGACCGGGCGCGGCAGATGATCGCCGCCGGGCCGACGACCGACCTGCTCGACATTCCGCTCGGACCGGAAATCGGCCAGTGCTGCGGCGGGCGCGTCAGGATCGACATCGCGGTCGCTGATACCGAACTGCGCGCGGCGATCCCGCAGCGGATCCTTGCCGAGGAAGCGATGCAGCCGCATGTCTATCTCTTCGGCGGCGGCCATGTCGGGCATGAGCTGGCGCTGGCGCTCGCCCTTTTGCCACTCAACGTTACCGTGGTGGAGACGCGTGCCGAGGCGCTGGACGGGTTGCCGCCATCGGTCACGTCCCTGCTGACGCCGGTGCCTGAAGAAGCCGTGCGCGCCGCGCGGGCGGGCTCGGCCTTCGTGGTCATGACGCACGACCATGCGCTCGATTTCCTGATCGTCGGGGAAGCGCTGAAGCGGGCCGACGCCGCCTATGTCGGCATGATCGGCTCCAAGACGAAACGCGCCACCTTCCGCAACTGGTATCTGCGCGAGGCCGGGGGTGCGGATGCCGATCTCGCCCGCCTTGTCAGCCCGATCGGCGGCGACAGGCTGCGCGACAAGCGCCCCGCCGTCATCGCCGCACTGGCCGCCGCGGAGATCGCAACCGCGCTTCTCGTGGCAGGCTAAAGCGCGCCGCCCCTCATCCGGCTGCCGCCACCTTCTCCCCGTTCACGGGGAGAAGTGCCCGGCAGGGCGATGAGGGGCGGCGCAAACGTCGAAGGGCGCTCTGGCTCGCATAGCGCGACGCGCAAACCAGCCATCAGGCATCGAGCGAATTCCCGCCCGCCCGAAATGTGGCGGAACCTTGACGCGCCTGCGTTGTTATTCCCCTGTCACAACAGAGGAAACACCCCCATGCACGGCATCATCTATCTCGTCGGCCTCGTCGTCATCGTGCTCGCCGTTCTGTCGCTGCTTGGCCTTCGCTGAGCGGTGCGGGCCGGCGGCCTCACTGAAAAAGAAGCCAAATCCTGAGGTTCGAACATGTCCATCCACGATGAAACAGTGACGGTGGTCGCGGCTCCTGCAACCGACAATGACCGCTCCTATATCGACTGGCCCGCCATTCTCGCGGGGACCTTCCTTGCCACCGCGATCTCCTTCGTGCTGCTCACCTTCGGCTCGGCGATCGGCCTGTCCATGACGTCCGCGCATGAGGGCGAGGGCGTGTCGCTGTTCTGGTTCGCCATTATCGGCGGGCTTTGGCTGTTGTGGGTGCAGATCTCCAGCTTCATGGCCGGCGGTTATCTGACCGGGCGCATGCGCCGCCGTCATGGCGATGCGACGGAATATGAATCCGACATACGCGACGGGTCGAACGGGCTCGTCATGTGGGCCGTCGCCGTGCTCATAGGCGCCTTCATCGCCATTTCGGGCGTCAGCGGCGCGGTCAGCACCGCTGCGCAGACTGCGGGCGCCGTCGGGCAGGCAGCGGGCATGGTGGCGGGTGAAGTTGCCGATGCAGCCGATCCCAATGACCTGCTGCTCGACCGGGCGCTGCGCGGAACCGGCCAGCCGCTCGACGATGCGACGCGCGCGCAGGTGGGCCGCGTGCTCGTCAATGCCGCCACGGAAGGCCAGCTCGACCAGGCCGACCGCGACTTCCTCATCAATGTCGTGGCGCAGCGCGCCGGCATTCCGCCCGAGGAAGCCCAGCAGCGCGTCGACCAGCTGGTGGCGCAGGCGAACGAGGTCGAGGCCCAGGCGCGCGAAGCAGCCGAGCAGGCCCGCCGCGTGGGCATGATCGCGGCCTTCCTTGCCGCGGCCTCGCTGCTGATCAGCGGTGCTGCGGCCTATTATGCGGCGACGCTCGGCGGCAACCACCGCGACAAGCAGACCGTTGTCGAAGGCTGGTATCGCCCCTGGTAGTGGCGGCAGATCGAAGCGACAGGCGGCGGGCCCTCGGCCCGCCGTTTCATTTCAGGATGTCGCGGATCATGCGCTGGCAGCGATCCGCCATGAAGTCGAGCAGCAGCCGCACCTTCGGATCCTGGAAATTCTTGTGCGGATAGACCGCCGCGAGCTGGACGGGCGTGGGCGGACAATCCGGCAGGATGACCTTGAGGCGCCGGTCGCGGATGAAGGGTTCGACGTCGAAGCGCGGCTTGTTGACGATGCCGCGGCCGGCGAGCGCCCATCCCGTCAGCACGTCGCCATCGTCGGAATCGAACGGTCCCGCCACGTCGTAGCGCACCGGGCCTTCGGGCGTCCGCAGCGTCCAGTGATATTCCTTGGCACCGGGGAAGCGCAGCAGCAGGCAGTCATGGTGGTCGTCCACCAGTTGCTCCGGTCGCAAAGGCTCGCCGCGCTTCTCCAGATAGGCCGGTGCTGCCACCAGCACGCGCTCGCAATCCATGATGCCGCGCATGCGCAGGCTGGAATCCTCCAGCAGGCCGAGGCGGAAGGCGACGTCGATGCCTTCCTTCATGATATCGACATTGTGGTCGGACAGGCGCAGCCGCACCTCGATGTCGGGATAGCGGTCGCGGAATTCGGGTATGCCCGAGGCGATGAGCCTGCGCCCGAGCCCCAGCGGCGCGGTGACCCGGATCGTGCCGCGCGGCTGACCCGAAAGCGTGCCGACGGCGGCCTCCGCTTCCGATACCGCCTCCAGCACCTTCTTGGCGCCTTCGTAATAGACCCTGCCTGCCTCGGTGGGGGTCAGTTGCCGGGTCGTGCGATTGAAGAGCCGCACGCCGAGATGCTTTTCCAGTTCCTTGATACGGTTGGAAGCCACGGCAGGCGAGACGCGCATGTCGCGCCCGGCGGACGACAGGTTGCCCAGTTCCACCACGCGGACGAAGACGGCTATGTTGTCGAGATATGCCATGAGCCTTCACCTCCCCCTACAGCATCGGCAGCCGGCTTTCAGATTTTTTTGAAAGTCATGGCATATCTCCCCTCTTTTACCAAAAGGATCGCGTCGTAAACTCATCCGGCGATATTTACGGGGCAGCGCATGTATGACTACGCGATCTTCTGGGAATGGCTGAGCTTCGCGGCACGCTGGCTGCATGTCATCACGGCCATCGCCTGGATCGGCTCATCCTTCTATTTCATCGCGCTCGATCTCGGCCTTGTGAAGCGCGAGGGCATGCCGGAAGGCGCCAGCGGCGAGGAGTGGCAGGTCCATGGCGGCGGCTTCTACCATATCCAGAAATATATGGTCGCGCCGGCGCGCATGCCCGAGCACCTGACCTGGTTCAAATGGGAATCCTACAGCACCTGGCTGTCGGGCTTCTTCCTGCTCGCCATCGTCTACTATGCCGGCGCCGACCTCTATCTGATCGACCGCAACGTGCTCGACGTGCCGCAATGGGCAGCTATCCTGATCTCGATCGCCTCGCTGGCGGTGGGCTGGATCATCTACGACCTGCTTTGTCGCTCGAAGCTGTCGGACAACGACACGCTGCTGATGCTGGTCCTGTTCCCGATCCTCGTGGCCATCGCCTGGGGCTATACGCATCTCTTTACGGGCCGCGCCGCCTTCCTGCATCTGGGCGCCTTCACGGCCACGATCATGTCGGCCAATGTCTTCCTGATCATCATCCCCAACCAGAAGATCGTGGTGGCGGACCTGATCGCGGGGCGCAAGCCCGACCCGAAATACGGCAAGATCGCCAAGACGCGCTCGCTCCACAACAACTACCTGACGCTGCCCGTCATCTTCCTGATGCTCTCCAACCACTACCCGCTGGCCTATGCCACGGAGTTCAACTGGGTGATCGCGGCGCTGATCTTCATCATCGGCGTGCTCATCCGGCACTATTTCAACAGCGTGCATGCGCGGAAGGGCAATCCGCACTGGACCTGGGGCGCCTCGGCCGTGCTCTTCATCATCATCATGTGGCTGTCGACCGTGCCGGCCGCGCTTACCGGCGAGCCCCGCGCTTCGGCGCGGGCGGAGACGATGATGGCGTCGGCGCATTTTGCCGCCGTGCGCGACACGGTGATGGGCCGCTGCGCCATGTGCCATGCGGCGGAACCCGGCTGGGACGGGATCGTCTTCGCGCCCAAGGGCGTCCATCTCGATACGGATGTGCAGATCGCGGAGCATGCGCGGGACATCTATCTGCAGGCCGGCCGCAGCCACGCCATGCCGCCCGGCAACGTATCGTCCATGACGCCGGAGGAACGCGCGCTGCTGGTGGCCTGGTTCGAGGAGGCTGGGCGGTGACGACACTCCTCCTGCGCGGGCGTACGCTCAGCTTCATCACCGAGCCGGAAAGCGCCGATGACCGCGCTTCCTACCGCTATGAGGACGATGGCGGCGTGCTGGTCCGCGATGGCAGGATCGCCGCAGTCGGGGATTTCGCGCAAATCGCCGCCGGGCAGGGAAAGGGGGCGAGGGTCGTGGATCATCGCCCGCATCTCCTCATGCCGGGTTTCATCGATGCGCATCTGCACATGCCGCAGATGCAGGTGATCGCCAGCTACGGGGCCGAACTGCTCGACTGGCTGAACGACTACACATTTCCGGAGGAAACCAAGTTCCGCGATGCCCAACATGGGCGGCGCATCGCGCGGCTGTTCCTCGACGAGACCGTGCGCCACGGCACCACGACCTTCGCCGCCTATTGCACGGTGCACCGGCAGAGCGCAGATGCGCTCTTCGCCGAGGCGCTGGCGCGCGACATGCGCATTGTCGCTGGCAAATGCCTGATGGACCGCAATGCGCCCGACGGGCTGACCGATACGGCGCAATCCGGCTATGACGACAGCAAAGCGCTGATCGCCGAATGGCACGGCAGGGGGCGGCTGCACTATGCGATCACGCCGCGCTTCGCCATCACCTCGACGCCGGAGCAGATGGAGGCGGCGGGCGCGCTCTGCCGCGAGCATCCGGACCTGCATATGCAGACGCATCTGTCCGAGAACCACGCGGAAATCGCCTTCACGCAGGAGCTCTATCCGTGGTCGAAGGACTATACGGATGTCTATGCGCATTATGGCCTGCTGGGGCCGAAGGCGCTGTTCGGCCACTGCATCCACCTGTCCGAACGCGAGGCGGATGCGCTGTCGGACTCGGGCTCGGTGGCGGTGTTCTGCCCGACCTCCAACCTGTTCCTCGGCTCGGGCCTGTTCGACTACCAGCGCTACCGCTGCCGCCGCAAGCCGCTGCGCGTGGCGACGGCCACGGATGTCGGCGGCGGCACGAACTATTCCATGCTGCGCACCATGGACGAAGCCTACAAGGTGATCGCCTTGCAGGGCGAGAAGCTCAACCCGCTCGCCGCCTTCTGGCAGATCACGCTGGGCAATGCCAAGGCGCTGTCGCTGGAAGCGCATGTCGGAACGCTGGATGCAGGCACGGATGCCGACATCGTGGTGCTCGATTCCCGCGCCACGCCCGCCATGGCCCTGCGCATGGAAACGGTCGAGACACTTGCGGAAGAACTCTTCCTGCTGCAAACGCTGGGCGACGATCGTGCGGTTCGGGAGGTCTATGTTGCGGGAAGAGCGGCGAAGGGGGAATTGCGGTAGCTGTTTTCCGATGAGGTCACCATGCCGCTAGATCGAATCGCCCCCCACGCGCTCTTCACTTCGCTCTTCTCCGCCGCGGTTTCGGCGGCCGACCCGCGGCTCGTGATCCGCAAACACCTGCCCGAACGTCCCAAGGGCCGCACCATCGTCATCGGTGCCGGCAAGGGCTCGGCGCAGATGGCGCAAGCCTTCGAGGAGGTCTGGGACGGGCCGCTGGAGGGCGTGGTCGTCACGCGCTACGGCTATGGTGCGCCGTGCAGGCGCATCGAGGTGCTTGAGGCCGCACATCCTGTTCCCGACGAGGCGGGGCTGGCCGCTTCACAGCGACTGTTCAGCGCCGTTTCCGGCCTGACCGCCGACGACCTGGTGGTGGCGCTGGTCTCGGGCGGGGGCTCGGCGCTGCTGCCGTCACCCCCGGAGGGCATGACTCTCGCCGACGAGATTGCCGTCAACGAGGCGCTGCTTGCGTCCGGTGCGCCGATTTCGGCGATGAACACAGTGCGCAAGCACCTTTCCGCCATCAAGGGCGGGCGGCTCGCGCTGGCCGCGCATCCGGCGCGCGTGGTGTCGCTGGTCGTTTCGGATATTCCCGGCGACAATCCGGCCTTCGTGGCATCCGGACCGACCGTGCCGGACGGGGCGACCCGACAGGATGCGCGCGACATCGTGGCAGCATGGAAGCTCGACCTGCCAGCGGCTGCCTTGCGCCATCTCGAAGCCGCCGCCGATGCGCCGAGGCCCGACGATCCGCGCTTCGCCGCCAATGCGGTGGAGGTGATCGCCTCGGCTGCCGTCTCGCTCGAAGCTGCCGCCCAGGCGGCGCGTGAGCAGGGCATCGAGGCGGTCATCCTGTCGGATTCGATCGAAGGCGAGGCGCGCGACATCGCCGGCATGCATGCGGCCATGGCGCGCGAGATCGCCACGCGCGACCGGCCGTTCAACAAGCCGGTGCTGCTTCTGTCGGGCGGCGAGACGACCGTCACCATTCGCGGTAAGGGTGGCAAGGGCGGACGCAATTCTGAATTCCTGCTGGCGCTGGCGCTCGGCATCGACGGCGTGCCGGGCATTCATGCCTTCGCCGCCGACACTGACGGTATCGACGGTTCCGAGGACAATGCCGGCGCTTTCGCCGATCACACAAGCGCGGCGCGCATGCGGGCGGCGGGCGTCGATCCGCGCGCCGCACTTGCCCGCAATGATGCCTGGACGGCGTTCGACGCCGTCGGCGACCTGTTCGCGCCGGGGCCGACGGGCACGAATGTGAACGACCTGCGGGCGGTGCTCATCAGATAGCGTTTCATGCCGCTGCCGGCCGTATCAGCGGAACGGTGGCATGCTGGGTCGAGTGGTCAGCCGGCAATATCGATGACGCCGCAATCGCCGGTCTCGGTGCCGAAGGCGATGCGGCGGCCTTCGCGGTCCCAGCTCAGATCGGTGAGCGGTCCCTTGCCGCCGCGCCGCAGCAGCACTTCCTTCTGGTCGGCGCAGCGCGCAGCCAGCACCATGCCGTCGGCATAGCCGATGGCGACGATCTCGTCGGCCGGGTGGAAGGCGACGGCGGTCACCTGCGCGTCGCCGCGCGTGCCGAGTTCCAGCGGCGCCTTGCCCATCGGCCCGTCCTTGGCCTGGAAGGGCCAGACGATGGCCGCCGGCGCGCCGGAGCTTGCCAGCCAGCGCCCCTTCGGCCCCCAGGAGAGGCTCTTCACCTTGGCGGGATAGCCGCTCATGCGCATGTGCTTGCCATCGGCGAGCTTCCAGCCGTGCAACGCGTTTTCCTGCATGGCGGTGACGAGGAAATTGCCGTCCGGCGAGAAGGTGATCTGCGTATGCGCGCCGGCCCATTCGAGCTCGACGGGCTTTCCCTGGACGGCGGGGAAATGCAGCGTGGCGCCATTATAGCGCGCGACCGCGATCCGCAGGCCCTTCGGGGCGAAGGCGACGTCCTCGGCCGAGCGCGGGTGCTGGAATTCGCGCAGCGTGCCGTCCGGCATGCGCACATAGGCAACGCGCCCGCTGGCGAAGGCGATCGCGCCCTGCGGGCCGGCGGTGACGCTGTTGATCCATTTGCGTCCGATCTCGGCGAGCGTGACGATATTGCCGCCCGCGTCGAGCGATAGGACCTTGCCGTCCTCGCCACCGGTGATCAGCGCCTTGCCGTCGAGTGTCGGCCGCGCGCAGAGCAGGCCGTCATGCGCGGTTACTTCCTTATGGCCGTCCGCCAGCCGGTGGACGGTGCCTTCGGCAAGCGCGAAATGCGGCACGTCGCCGATCCAGGCCGTGGCAATGCAATGTCCGGGAAGGTCGAGCGGGGCAATGGTCGGCACGGTTTCAGGTCTCCTCGGGCATTGTGCGCGCATCCGGATGCAGGACGCGTGCTTCGCGGACCGGAATACGCGCATCCTTCGCATAGGTGAAGACGAACCAGTCATCCCAATTGTCGATCAGCCAGTCCACCGCGAGGCCGCCGTCGGCGCCTCGGCTGGCAATGGGGAAATGATGCAGGATCAGGCCGGCCTTGCGGCCCGAGGCGGTGACGACGCCGAGCCCGCAATCGTCGCTGCGCGGATCGTAGACCAGGAGGTCGACCGGGCCGGAGCCCGGCCCGAGATCGTAATTCTGGGAAAGCCGCAGGATGTCGCCGGGGGCGAGCGCCTGCCCGGCGAGGTCGATGAGCAGCGGCAATTATGCCGCCTGGCAGGCTTCGAAGGTGCGCCGCAGCCGCTCTTCGTCGAGTTCGCGGCCGATGAAGACGAGGCGCGTCTCGTGCTTCTCGCCATCCTTCCATGCGCGCTGGTGGTCGCCCTCCAGCAGCATGTGGACGCCCTGCAGCACATAGCGGTCCGGATCGTCCTTCAGCGCGATGATGCCCTTGAGACGCAGGATGTTGGGCCCGTCCATCTGCGTGGTCTTCTCGATCCACGGGAAGAATTTCCGCGGGTCCATCTCGCCGCCGCGCAGCGAGATCGACTTCACGGTGACGTCGTGGATCGCCGAGGCCTCGCCGTGATGGTCGTGATCGTGGCCGTGATGATGATCGTGGCCGTGATGATGGTGGTCGTGATCGCAGTCCGGACCGCATTCATGGTCGTGATCGTGATCATGGTGGTCGAGGAAGTGCGGATCGTTGTCGAGCGCGCGCTTGAGGTCGAAGGCGCCGCGGTCGAGCACCTCGCTGAGCGCCACGCCGGAGCGCTGGGTGCGGTGGATTTTCGCGGCCGGATTGATGGCGCGCACTGCGGCCTCCACGTCGCGCAGTTCTTCCGGCGTCACGAGGTCGGTCTTGTTGAGGACCACCACGTCGGCGAAGGCGATCTGGTCTTCGGCCTCCTTGGAATCCTTCAGGCGAAGCGGCAGATGCTTGGCGTCGACAAGGGCCACGACGGCGTCGAGCTTGGTCTTGGACCGCACGTCGTCATCCATGAAGAAGGTTTGCGCCACGGGCGCGGGGTCGGCCAGACCGGTCGTCTCCACGAGGATCGCGTCGAAGCGGCCGGGGCGGCGCATCAGGCCTTCCACGGTGCGGATCAGATCGCCGCGCACCGTGCAGCAGATGCAGCCATTGTTCATCTCGTAGATTTCCTCGTCGGATTCCACGATCAGGTCGTTGTCGATGCCGATCTCGCCGAATTCGTTGACGATCACGGCGTAGCGCTTGCCATGATCTTCCGACAGGATGCGGTTGAGCAGCGTGGTCTTGCCCGAGCCGAGATAACCGGTGAGCACGGTGACGGGGATCTGTTGCTGCGTCTGCGACATGGCGAACCTCTGCAATTTTAGATGGCGTGCCGCCGATATAGGATGTGCGGCGGCATTTTGCACGGGGCAGAATCTAGGCGAGTATATCCAGATCGAAAGCGGCGACGTCGCGCAGCAGTGCGATGAAGCCTTGCGCCGCGTGCTGGATCATCGCGTCGCCGGCTTCGGCGGTTGCGGCAGCGGCATTGCCCGCGACGCCGTCGGGCGACAGGTCGTGCATCGTCCAGCCGAAGGCATGCGGACCATAGGCGCGCAGATGGGTGAAGTCGCGGGCGAAGGCCGCCTGACGGCTGGGAAAGTCCTGCGCCTTCGCCATGTCGACCAAGTCAGGCCGCAAAGCGCGCATCACCGAGGTCTCGATGAAGCCGCCATGGATGCCATAGGCGCGTTCCTCATCGCTCACCAGCCCTTCCGGATAGCCGAATCGCGTCCAGCTCGTGGCGACTGCGAGCATGCGGTGACGCACCCGCAATTCCGTCGCCACGACGGTCATCAGCGGGGCGTTTCCGCCATGGGCGTTGAGCATGACGAAGCGGCGGATGCCGCGCCGTGCGCAGTCGGCGCCGATGCCGATCCAGTGCTCGATCGCCTCCGAATAGGTCAGGGTCCGAGTGCCTGCGACATCCATGTGCTCGATCGAATAACCGATGTGTTCGACGGGGAGGAGTTCGATGTCCAACTCCGGGGGGAGGTTGGCGGCGACGCGAGCGGAAATCCCTTCGGCGATGATCGCATCGGTTTCGAAGGGCAGATGCGGTCCATGCTGCTCATGGGCGCCGAGGGGCAGGATGGCGATGGCGGGTCGATCTGGTGTCATAAGATTGATAAAACGCTCTGGCATGAGGTGACGCATCTTGCCGGCAAAGAATGTGCCTGATCGCCGGCAAGGACGCGGTACGCTATCTTGAAGCGTGACGGTCAGCTTATGCAATCCCAACGGGTGAGGGGAAGACATGGCCAAATCCGGAAAGACATCCGCAGCCGCACGGCTCCAGTCCGTGGCGCGCCTGTCGCGCACGGCGCTTGCCGCGCGGCTTCTGCAACATGGCTTCTATGCCGGGCAGGACCAGATCATGCTGGCATTGGCCGAAACCGACGGCCTGACGCCCGGCAACCTTGCGCAGCGGCTCGGCGTGCGCCCGCCGACGATCACCAAGACCATCAACCGGTTGCAGGGGCAGGGCTTCGTCGAGCGCCGCGCCAGCGAGAACGATTCGCGGCAGGCGCATATATGGCTGACCGAGGCTGGCAGCGACGCCATTCGCGGCATCGAGAAGGCGGTGCGCAAGACCGACAAACAGGTGGCCAAAGGCCTCGACAAGAAAGAACTGAAGCTGCTCATGAAGCTGCTTTCACGCATCGAGGCCAATCTGTCGGAGATTGCCCCGCCGGTTGTCGAGGACGACGAGCCCGACGAGGAGGCCGCGGCGGCCTAGCGCGGCGGACGTTCTTCGTTCAGCCGTGCGGTGCCTCTGCCCGGCTGCTCCGGCTTGAAGGAGCTTGCGGTCGGCGCGCATTGCCCGCAGATTGCGGCCGAATCGGCAGGCTTGAACTGGAAACACCTTGCAGCAGAAAAAGGCTGATGGCGGGACGGCGCCCGCCGCCATACTCCTGTTCCTCGGCGCGCTCGTTTCATTCATCTTTCTCGACACCACGGCCAAATATCTTGGCCGCCAGGGGCTTCACCCGCAATTCATCGCGTGGATGCGCTTTGCCGTGCATCTGGTCCTCGTCTCGATCATCTTCCGGGTATGGTCCAATCCGCTGCCGCTGCGAACCGGGAACCTGCCCATGCAGGTGCTGCGCGGACTGTTCCTTTTCGGCTCGACGATCTTCAATTTCTTCGCCCTGCGCACGCTGCAGCTCACCGAAAGCACGGCGATCTACTTCCTGTCGCCCATGGTGGTCACGGCGCTCGCGGGACCGGTACTGGGCGAATGGGCCGGCTGGCGGCGCTGGGCGGCGATCGGCGTCGGCTTCGCGGGAATGCTGGTGGTGACACGGTCGGGGCTCGCCGCATTCAATATCGGCTACGTCTTCTCCATCCTGTCGATGCTTTCCTATTCGGCCTATCTGCTGATGACGCGCAAGATGGGCGCGACCGAGAGCGCGGCCAGCCTCATCTTCTATTCGGCGCTGGCGCCTGTGGTGCTGATGTCGCCGCTGGTGCCGATCTATGGCAGCGTGCCGCCCGACCGGTTCCTGTGGCTGGTGCTGGTCCTGCTGGGTGTCTACGGCACGCTGGGCCACTGGCTGCTGATCAAGGCCTACAAGCTGGCGACCACGACCCAGCTCGCGCCGTTTCCCTATCTGCAGATCGTCGGGGTGACGATCTCGGGCTATCTCGTATTCGGCGACATTCCGGACAAATGGACGGTCGTCGGCTCGGCGATCATCGTGGCGTCGGGTCTCTACATCGTCCAGCGCGAGCGCAGGCTGCGGCTCAGCAACAGCGCCACGCCCAATCTGGACGACGAGGAGATCGCGAAAAAACTTTGACACCGAACGAGCTTGTGGCCTAACGCCCTTAAACAGTTTAAATCCGGCGGAGGAGGCGGCGCTGGCGCAGAAGATCAAACTTTCCACCATTGCCGACAGTCTCGGCGTGTCGACCGCGACGGTTTCGCTGGCGCTGCGCGACAGCCCGCTCGTGGCGGATTCGACGCGCGAGCGGATCAAGGAGCATGCGCGCGAAATCGGCTATATCTACAACCGGCGGGCCGCTTCGCTGCGCACCTCGCGCTCCGGCATTGTCGGCGTGGTCGTGCACGACATCATGAACCCGTTCTATGCCGAGATCCTGCGCTCGATCGAGACGGAGCTCGACCGCTCCCGCCAGACTTTCCTGCTCTCCAACCATTATGACAAGATCGAGAAGCAGCGGACCTTCCTCGATACGCTGCTCCAGCTGGGGGCCGACGGGGTCATCATGTCACCCGCCATCGGCACGCCGCCGGAAGACATCCGCCTGGCGGAGGACAATGGCATGCCGGTCGTGCTGATCGCGCGCTCGGTCGAAGGCGCGGAGGTGCCGGCCTTCCGGGGCGACGACGCCTATGGCACGGCGCTGGCCACCAACCATCTCATCTCGCTCGGCCACCGGCGGATCGCCATGGTCGGCGGCACCGACCAGACCTCGACCGGCCGCGACCGCTATCTCGGCTATGTGTCGGCCATGCAGAAGGCCGGGCTCGAGGTTTCGCCTGCCATGCGGCTCGCCGGTCCGCGCACCAAGCAGGGCGGCTTCGAGATTTCCGGCGAGTTCCTGGCCCTGCGGGACAAGCCCACTGCCGCCGTGTGCTGGAACGATCTCGTCGCCATCGGGCTGATGAACGGTATTGCGCGTGCCGGGCTGGTGCCGGGCGTCGACATCTCCGTGACCGGCTATGACGATCTGGAGGAGGCTGCCATCGCGACGCCGGCGCTCACCACCGTGTGGAACGGGCAGCGCGAGGTGGGGCGCCGCGCCGCGCGCGTGCTGCTCGACCGGCTGAACGGGGCGACGGTGAAGACGAGCCTCGAACTGATCCGCCCGGAACTGCATGTGCGGCAATCCACGGCCAATCCGCGCAGCCGCTGAATCGGCGGCCAGCTTCCGAAGCCAGCCGTAATGGATAAGCCGGCCGTCTGGGCGGTTGGCAACCACCGGGCGCGTGTCTACCGTTTTCCTGTGAAGCAAGGAGAACGTCATGGCGAGTGCGCATTCCGACGTGACCGTGGTCATTCCCGGACCGGTCCATCCCTATGTCAATGAGCGTATTGCGCGCGAATTCAGCCTGATCGTCCTGCCGACGCCGGATCTTTCCCTGATGACGCCGGAACAGATCGCTTCCGTGCGGGCCATTGCCAGCTACCAGCTCGTGCCGACGCCTTTCATCGATGCTTTCGACAGGCTGGAGATCCTGTCCAATTTCGGCGTCGGCTATGACGGGGTGGATGCCAGGCATTGCGCGGCCAAGGGCATCATGGTCACGCATACGCCCGACATCCTCACCGAGGAGGTGGCGGATACAACGGTCGGCCTGCTGCTCAATACGGCCCGCGAGTTCAACCGCGCCGAGAAGTGGCTGCGCGAGGGCAAGTGGGAAAGCATCGGCAATTACCGCTTCTCCGCCGCCACCCTGCGCGGCCGGCATATCGGCATCTTCGGCATGGGCCGCATCGGGCTCGCCGTGGCGAAGCGGCTGAAGGCGATGGGGCTGAAGATCAGCTATCACAATCGCCGGCAGGCGCCGGATGTGCCCTATGACTATTATCCGACGCTGAAGGACCTTGCGACGGCGGTCGATACGCTGATCTCCGTCGTGCCGGGCGGACCTTCGACCGACAGGATCGTCAATGCCGAAATCCTTGCAGCGCTCGGCCCCGACGGCATCTTCATCAATATAGGGCGTGGTTCGACGGTGGATGAGGATGCGCTGATCGCCGCCCTCACGGACGGGACGATCCTCGCCGCGGGGCTGGACGTCTTTGCCGACGAGCCCCGCGTGCGGCCCGAACTTATCGCGCTGGAGAACACGGTCCTGCTGCCGCATGTCGGCTCGGCCTCGTTCCAGACGCGCCGGGCCATGGCCAACCTGACGGTGGACAATCTGGTGAGCTGGTTCGACGGCAATGGGCCGCTGACGCCGGTGCCCGAGACGAAGCACCTTCCGCATCCGAAGGGCTGACGCGCCCTGCGGATCCCCTATTCGGCGGCTTCGCGATGTGCGAGGCGCGCCGCCTCATGGGCGCGTACGGCGTCGCCGAAAGCGCGGAAGATGCGTGCCGATGCATCGTCGCTCGCTGCCCAATATTCGGGATGCCATTGTACGCCGACGGCAAAGGCCGCCGCGTCGCGCACCGAAACCGCTTCCACAGTACCGTCGGGGGCCACGGCCTCCACATCGAGCCTGTCGCCCAGACGATCGACGGCCTGCCGGTGAACCGAATTCACCATGATCTCGCCGGGTCCGAAAATGCCGGCAAGGCAGCTTCCGGGCTTGATCGAGACAGGCTGGCGGATGGCGAAGCGCTCGTCCTGGCTGGCGCCGTCCGGCGCGCGGTGGTCCATCCGGCCGGGCTTGTCCTGGATTTCGGCTGCGAGCGTGCCGCCGAGCGCCACGTTCAGCTCCTGTATGCCCCGGCAGATGGCGAGAAGCGGCACGCCGCGCGCGATCGCCTTGCGGATCAGCGGCAATGTCGTCGCGTCGCGGTCGTGGTCATAGGGACCGTTCGCCTCGCCGGCCTCGCCGCCGTAGAGTTCCGGATAAACATTCGACTTCGAGCCGGTGATCATCACGCCGTCCACGCGCTCCAGCAGCCCGTCGAGATCGAGCCTTTCGCCGAATGACGGCAGGACCAGCGGCAGCACGCCGGCGACGTCTGCGGCCGCGTCCAGATATTGCTGCGGCGCGGCCTGCCAGGTGTAGTTCTCGAAGTTGCGTACGTCGGCAGAGACGGCAACGAGCGGCTGGGTCATGGATGTGTCCGGGGTCAGTGGTCCTGACTTCATACATAGTGCGAAACCGGCGCCGGCACAAAGGCGTGCGCCGGGGCGTGGGTCCGCAAACCCTACTTTCGTTGAAGGTGGACTTGGTGCGGGCTGCGTGTAATCTCGCCGCGAGACCTCGTTCACGCAACAACGGAGCGGGGGCTTATAATCAATGGGAGGTTTTCACCAAATGGATCGTCGTTCATTCATCAAGAAGGCGGGTCTCGCCGGCGTGGGGGCCGCCACCGCCGCCGGCGCGCTTGCAACGCCCGCCATCGCGCAGGGCAACCAGACCTGGCGCATGGTCACGACGTGGCCGAAGAATTTTCCGGGTCTCGGTGTCGGCGCGCAGCGTCTGGGCGACCGCATCACGGCTGCATCGGGCGGCCGCCTGACCGTTCAGGTCTACGCCGCCGGCGAGATGGTGCCCGCCCTACAGGCGCTGGACGCCGTCATCGACGGTTCGGCGGAGATGAGCCACGGCGCTGCCTATTACTGGCAGAACAAGAGCACTGCGCTTTCCTTCTTCACCGGCGTTCCCTACGGCATGACCTCGCGCGAGTTGACGGGCTGGGTGCGCTATCTCGGCGGCCAGGAGATCTGGGACGAGATCTACGACCAGTTTGGCGTGCAGGGCTTCCTGTCGGGCGATACGGGCACGCAGGCGGGCGGCTGGTTCCGCAACGAGCTGACCGGTGTGGATTCGGTGAAGGGCCTGCGCTTCCGCACGCCGGGCCTCGGCGGCCAGGTCTGGCAGAAGCTCGGCGCCTCGGTGACCAATATGGCCGCCGGCGACATCTTCCAGGCGCTCCAGTCCGGCACGCTCGACGCGGCCGAATTCGTCGGCCCCTATAATGACCTGGCGCTCGGCTTCTACCAGATTGCCAAGAACTATTATTTCCCGAGCTTCATCGAGCCGGGCCTTGCGACGGAACTGGTGGTCTCGAAGGAGAAATACCAGAACCTGCCGGCCGACCTGCAGGCGATCGTCAAGGATGTCTGCCAGGCCGAGTATGACAGCGTGGCCGCCGACTTCGCCGCCAATGATCCACGCGCGCTGAAGACGCTCGTCGACATGCATGGGGTCCAGGTTCGCCCGTTCCCCGACGAGATCCTGAAGGCCGGCGCCGATGCCTCGAAGGAGATCTTGCAGGGCCTGCTGGATTCCGGCGATGCGCTGACCAAGAAGACGGCGGAAAGCTTCGTCGCCGCCCTCGATATCGTGCGTCAGAAGACGGAGGGCACCGATTCGCTGTTCATTCAGGCGCGTGAGAAATATTTCCACCTCTGATCGGACAGACATGAAAGCAAAAAGGCCCGGAGCGATCCGGGCCTTTTTCGTTGTACGCCATGCAGCGCGTCAGCCGTAAATCCAGCGCGGCAGCCAGGTTGCGATGCCGGGGAAGGCGAACATGATCGCCATGGCCACGATCTGGAGGAAGACGAAGGGGATGATGCCCTTGTAGATCATGCCCGTGCTGACGCTCGCCGGGGCCACGCCGCGCAGATAGAAAAGCGAGAAGCCGAAGGGCGGGGTGAGGAAGCTCGTCTGCAGGTTGACGCCGACGATGACGCCCAGCCAGAGCGGATCGACGCCCATCGTCAGCAGGATCGGCGCGGTGATCGGGATCACGATGAAGATGATCTCGAACGTGTCCAGGATGAAGCCCAGCAGGAACATGATGAACATGACCATGATGACGGCGGCCATCGTGCCGCCGGGCAATCCCGAGAGGAATTCATGGACGAGATTGTCGCCGCCCATGAGGCGGAAGACGATCGAGAACACCGAGGCGCCGAACAGGATGATGAACACCATGGAAGTGATCGCGGCGGTCGAGATGGTTGCCTCCCGCACGACGCGGAACGACAGACGCCAGCGTGCGGCGGCCAGCACCATGGCGCCGACGGCGCCCACCGACGCGGCTTCCGTCGCGGTGGCGAAGCCGCCCAGGATGGAGCCGAGCACGGCGATGATGAGCAGCAGCGGCGGCACCAGCGCCACCACCACCTCGCGCAGCAGGTCCTTGCGCTCCTCGGGTGGAACCGGCGTGGCGGGACAGGATTGCGGGTCGGTGATCGCCTTGAAGATCATCCAGGTGAGATAGAGAGCGACCAGCAGCAGGCCGGGAAACACCGCGCCTGCGAACAGGTCTCCGACCGAGACCGGCGCCGGGGCGAAATTGCCCTTTGACATCTGCACCTGCGCGTTGATGCCGGCCAGCATGTCGCCCATGAAGATCAGCACCGTGGATGGCGGAATGATCTGGCCGAGCGTGCCTGATGCGCAGATGACGCCGCTGGCGAGCTTCGGGTCGTATCCCGCGCGCATCATGGCCGGCAGCGAGATGAGCCCCATGGTCACCACGGTCGCGCCGACGACGCCTGTGGAGGCGGCCAGCAGCGCGCCGACTATGATGACCGATATGCCGAGACCGCCGCGCAGATTGCCGAACAGCTTGCCCATGGTCAGCAGGAGCTGCTCGGCGATGCGGGAGCGCTCCAGCATCACGCCCATGAAGATGAACAGCGGGACCGCCACCAGCACTTCATTGGTCATGAAGCCGATATAGCGGGGCGCCAGGCTGCCGAAATTGGAGATGTCGAAGACGCCGAGTGCCAGGCCCACGGCGCCGAACATCAGCGAGACGCCCGCCAGCGTGAAGGCGACGGGGAAGCCGAGCATGAGGAAGCCGATGATTCCGAAGAACATCAGCCCGGCGAGGATCTCGCCAAGAAGCACCGTACCCATCAGTGCGCGCCCCCGTCATTCTCGTAGCGGAGCTGCGCGGGGAGGCGGTGTTCCTCGCCTGCGAGAACCAGGATCGAGCGCAGCGCCATGGCGATGCCCTGCAAGGCCAGCAGCCCGGCAAAGACGAGGATGAAGCTTTTCAGGATGTACAGGCCAGGCATGCCGCCAACATTCGCCGAACCTTCGTGGATGCGCCAGGCGCGCGCCACGTAGGGCCAGCCATAGCGTGCCACGATCCAGCAGAAGGGCAGGAGGAAAATGACGACACCGATCAGGTCGATGATCGCCTTGGTGCGAATGGGTGCCGGCCGATAGAAGATGTCGACCCGCACATGATCGTTGCGAAGCAGCGCGAAACCGGCCACGGCGGTGAACATCGCCCCGTTGAGCCAGACATAGAGGTCCTGCATCCAGAGCTGGGTGGTCGAGAAGAAATAACGCTCAACCACCACCGCGAAACACACGAAGACGATGGCCAGCGAAAGCCAGGCGAATGTGTTTCCGATGAGGCGATTGACCGCGCTGATGCCTCTCACGGCTAACGCGATTGCTGCCATTGCAGTGTGGTCTCCTCTCCCTGCGACCGCTTGCCTGCCACGTTCATCGCGCATGATGCGTGTCGCTCTGGCCTTGTTGCCGGCCTTGTTCCCCGCTTTTGGTATTCCGCCGCTTGCGGATTGGCAATGCTACGATGGGAGCGGAAACAAAAAGGGCGCCCGAAGGCGCCCTTTTCCGTTCCGTACCTGTCTGCCTATTCGCGGTTGCCCAGGAACTGCAGCAGGAAGGTGAACATGTTGATGAAGTCGAGATAGAGCGTCAGCGCGCCCATGATCGCCTTGCGGCCGGCGACGAGCGCGTCGTCGCCCTCGAAATACATCTCCTTGATCTTCTGGGTGTCGTAGGCGGTCAGGCCGGCGAAGACCAGCACGCCGATCGCCGAAATGGCGAACTGAAGCGCCGGAGAGGCCAGGAAGATGTTGACCACCATGGCGATCAGCAGGCCGATCACGCCCATGAACAGGAACGTGCCCATGCCCGTCAGGTCGCGCTTGGTCGTGTAGCCCCACAGCGACAGCGCGCCGAAGGCGGTCGCGGTGATGAAGAAGGTCTGCACGATCGATGCGCCCGTATAGACCAGGAAGATCGAGGACAGCGAAATGCCCATCACGGCCGCGAAGGCCCAGAAGAGCATCTGCGCCGACGATGTCGCCATGCGGTCGATGCGGAAGGACAGGAAGAAGACGAAGGCCAGCGGGGCGAGCATGACGACCCAGCGCAGCGGCGAGCCGTAGAGCACGACGCCCAGATCGGTCAGCATCTTGCCGTTGGGGAGGGTGGCGGCGGCCGCCGAAGGGTCGCCGCTGGTGGCGAGCGACACGGTGCCCAGTGCCGCAAGGCCGGTAATTGCGAGGCCGAGCGCCATCAGGTTGTAGACCCTGATCATGTAGGCGCGAAGGCCCTGGTCGATCGAGGCATCGGCGCGCGTGCCGGCATTCACGGCGCGGGCCTGATAGTTGCGAAGTTCAGCCATGGGTTCCTCTTTGTGCTATGTCCCGTCGGGTGTCGGGCGGATCAAACGCCCAGGCGCCGCTGGCGGAACTCCAGCATGCCTGCGTGCGAATATGATGTGTATGCAAGGCGAGAACAAGACCCGACATGCCTTCCGGCACCATTAAATCGCGTCCATCTTGCCGGGCGTCACAGATCGTTACCGCGCGCGGGACTGCGAGCTAGGCCGAGAGTTCCCTACGGACGATTTCCGCGCCTGCACCCAAAGCGCTCAACTTGCCCCTTGCTACGCGACGAGACAGGGGTGCCATGCCGCAATTCGTACAAGGATAGAGCTTGTCGGCATCTACGAACTGAAGCGCCTTTCGTAGTGTATCGGCTACTTCCTGCGGATTCTCGATGGTGTTTGTCGCCACATCGATGGCCCCCACCATTACTTTCTTGCCCCGAATGAGCTCGATCAAATCCATCGGAACGTGAGAGTTGTGGCATTCCAATGAAATGAGGTCGATTTTGGATTTCTGGAGTTTGGGGAAAAATTCCTCATACTGCCTCCACTCGGACCCAAGGGTCTTTTTCCAGTCTGTATTGGCCTTGATCCCGTAACCATAGCAAATATGGACAGCGGTTTCACATCGAAGCCCTTCGATCGCCTTTTCCAGGGTGGCGATCCCCCAATCATTCACCTCGTCGAAGAAAACATTGAATGCAGGTTCATCGAACTGGATGATATCGACGCCGACAGCCTCCAGTTCCCTGGCTTCCTGATTGAGGATCCCCGCGAATTCCCAGGCAAGTCTTTCGCGGCTTTTGTAGTGATTGTCATAGAGCGTATCGATCATGGTCATGGGCCCTGGCAGGGCCCATTTGATCGGCTGGCTGGTTTGCTGCCGTAGGAACCTGGCGTCTTCAACAAAGACCGGCTTCTGCCGAGACACCTCTGAAACGACCGTCGGTACGCTTGCATCATAGCGATCGCGAATCCTGACGGTTTCGCGCTTTTCGAAATCAACTCCGCTGAGGTTCTCGATGAATGTCGTGACAAAGTGCTGGCGCGTTTGCTCGCCATCGCTGACGATATCGATGCCTGCCTGTCTTTGGTCCTCCAGGGACAAACGCAGGGCGTCTCGTTTGCCTTCAATCAAGTCCTCATCTTGCAATTTCCAGGGCGACCAAAGTTTCTCGGGTTGTGCAAGCCAGGAGGGTTTTGGCAGGCTGCCGGCGATTGAGGTGGGCAAGAGTGTTTTCAAGACGGACGACCTTGTGTCTTTGGACGATCTAAAGGGCGTGACTGGCAGACCATTGATCAAGAATGGCCTTGTATGGCTTGATGAAGTGTTCCTCGGCAAACTTTCCCTGCTCGACAGCAAGCCGGCTGCGTTCTTCCCGATCATAGACAATGCGCGTCAGTGAATAATCGCTGTGCTTCAAACTCGGTTGATAGCATGCGCCCGCCACGGAGTTGGCGTTGTAGATCTCCGGTCGGTAAATCTTCTGAAACGTCTCCATGGTGCTGATCGTGCTGATGAGCTCGATGTTGGTGTAGTTACCAAGCAAGTCGCCAAGAAAATAGAACGCCAAAGGTGCAACGCCGTTCGGGGGCATGAAGTAGCGGACATTCAATCCCATCTTCTCAAAATATCGATCTGTCGGAGAGGTCTCACCCTGCCGATACTCGATACCCAATATCGGGTGCTGGTTATCAACCCGATAATATGTCTTATTGCTTGACGCACTTATGCATATGACCGGTGGCTTACTGAAATGCCTCTTATAGGCACTCGATTTCAGAAAAGATTTAAAGATATTTCCATGAAGGTCGCCGAAATCGTCAGGAGCCTTGAGATTGGGGCGGTATTTGTTGTGCTCCGGAAGCAAAATGCTGAAGTCGTAGTCTCGCACGTAAGACGAGAAATTATTTCCCACGATCCCGTCGATAAGTGCGTCAGTGTGCCTGTCGACGATGTTCGTCTTCAACATTTCAATCAAAGGGAAGACGTCGTTGCGCCCTTCGGAGCCGATATTCATCTCGACGGAGATGATCTCGAGCTTCACGGAATAACGATCGCCTCGCGGGTTATCCCAATGCGCCAAGGTGTTGAAGCGATTGTCAATCATCCTCAGGGCGTTGCGTAAATTCTCCTGGCGGTTCGCACCTCTGGCCAGATTGGCAAAATTGGTCGTTATGCGCGTATTTTCCGAGGGCTGGTAATCCTCATCGAAAGGCGCGCTTCTGATCGTGAATGAAAGTTCTCGGTTCATCGCGTTTGGTGTCCCAATTGCTGTGAGAGACGCGGTCTCTTGCATTCTCAGGATCCCCCGCCCGCCGGCACCGTAGACGTCTGGAGCAGGTCTCCTGGCTCGCGCATCGCTCCCGTTCGCCTTCCCAATGGCTGCCCTGTGACATGCTGGCCGTCAGCTCACCGCTGACAGTTGCGGGAGCATCGGAGCCTGATGCGCCTCCACCTTCCCGCACCTGCTGCGCGAAGTCAATATGACATAAAGAAATGTTTATATCTTTAAATCGTAATCTTTGGTATCAATTTGCGGCGCTGTCTTTCCTGCCGCCGTGCGCTTCGGGAAGGCAGCGAGAGCTATCTCGCCGTCTTCACCAAGGCCGCCACAGTTCAGGCGATAGTCTACAGGTTGCGCAGCACGGGCGCGGCCTTGTGGCCGAGCACCCGCCATGTGCCGGCGAGGCCGAAGCCGACCGTCAGCACCAGCGCTGTCGCCAGTGTGAACAGCGCTACTTCGGGCATGAAGCTCGATGGCAGCGACATGATGCGCGTGATGACGAACCATGCCGCGACGCCGCCGGCGAAGAGGGCGAAAAGCGCGGTTGCGAGCCCGATCAGCATATATTCCAGCGAAAAGGCGGCGATCAGCGTGCGGCGCGTGGCGCCGAGCGTCTTGAGCACCACCGCGTCGTGAATGCGCGCCCGGTTGCCGGCGGCAAGCGCGCCCGACAGGACCAGCACCGATGCCACCAGCGTGACCGCCGCGGCGGCGCGGATCGCGGTGGCGAGCTGCGCCACGAGGTCGTTGACCACATCGAGCGCATCCTTGACCCGCACCGAGGTGACGGAGGGAAGCGCGCGCGTCACGGCGTTGAGGATGCGAGCCTCGTCGGCGGGGCTCGCCTGCGGGTCGGACAGCGTGGCCAGCCAGCCATGCGGCGCGCCGGCGAATGTGTTGGGCGAGAACACCATGACGAAATTGATGCCCAGCGATTCCCATTCGATCTGGCGGAAATTGGCAATGCGCGCCGTCACGTTGCGGCCAAGCACGTTGACGGTGACCGTATCGCCGATCTTCAGACCGATCTGGCCGGCTTCCTCGGCCGAGAAAGACACCAGCGGCTCGCCCTGATAGTCCGCTGGCCACCATCGACCTCCCGTCACCGTGGCATTTTCCGGCGGGGTGGCGGAATAGGTGATGCCGCGGTCGCCGCGCAGCACCCAGGCGCCTTCCGGCGGCACCTGCACCTCGCGCACGTCGACGCCGTTCAGCGCCATCACGCGCCCCCGCAGCATCGGCACGCGCACCAGATCGCCGCGCGGCGCTTCTGCCGCGACGAGTTGCGAGAAGCGGTCGATCTCGGTGTTCTGGATATCGACGAAGAAGAAGTTCGGTGCGCGTTCGGGCAGGTTGCCGGCGATCTGCCGCCGCAGATTGCCGTCGATCAGCGCCAGCGTGACCAGCAGCGTCAGGCCGAGCCCGAGCGACAGCACGACCGACGGCGTCAGCGCGCCCGGCCGGTGGATGTTGCCGATGGCGAGCCTGAGCGCGGTAGAGCGTACGCGCGGACTGCGGCGCGCCAGTGCCTGGACGCCAAGCCCCACCGCGCGCAGTACGAGGAAAGCGAAAAGCATGGCGCCGATGAAGATCACGGCGATGCGCCTGTCGTCCGACCACCAGATTGCGAAGAAGGCCAGTGCCACGGCGATTGCGCCCGCCGCGATCACATAGGCCGGACGCGGCAGGCCGCGTGCGTCAAAACCCATTTCGCGGAAGAGCGCAGTGGCAGGGATGTCGCGCGCGCGGCCGAGCGGCAGCAGCGCGAAGGCGAGCGTCACCATGATGCCGAACAGCGCGCCCACGGCGAGCGCGGCGGGATAGAAGCCGCCGGTCGCGGGAAGGGGAAGTACCGAGGACAGGAAGCCGGCGGCCAGGAAGGGCATCGCTGCGCCAATGACAAGACCGGCGACGATGCCGATCAGCGCGATCAGCACGATCTGGACGAGATAGACGGTGAAGACGAAGCCGCCCGATGCGCCGAGGCTCTTGAAGGTGGCGATGACGCCGCGCTTGCCTTCCAGATAGGCGCGCACCGCATTGGCCACGCCGACGCCGCCGACGACCAGCGCGGTCAGGCCGACCAGCGTGAGAAACTGCGAGAAGCGCTCCACATTCGAGGCGAGGGAGGGGGCGGCATTGTTGCGCGAACGGATGCTCCAGCCTGCCTCCGGGAAGCGTTGCGTCGCCTCGGCGCGCACGGCTTCCAGCCGTTGCTCCGATGCGCCGTCGATGCGGATCTTGTAGGCGTTTTCGACGAGGCTGCCCGGTTGCAGCAGTGTAGAAGCGCGCAGGCCATCCACCGAAACCATCAGGCGAGGGGCAAAGCCGAAACCTTCGCCGGCCGCATCGGGCTCCGTCACCAGCCGGGCGCGAATCTCGAAGGTGGCCTCGCCCAGAAGAACGCGGTCGCCGACCGACAGGCCGAGCCGCTGGAGAAGCAGGTCGGCCGCGACGGCACCCCATGCGCCGTCGCGCTCGCCATAGAGCGCATCGGCGGGCAAAGCGGGGTCGGTTTCGAGTGCGCCGTAGAGCGGATAGGCGGCATCAGTCGCCTTGACCTCGACCAGCGTCTGGTCTGACCCATCCGGCAGGCGCACCATGGAGCGCATATTGGCGTTGTGCGACACCGTGCCGAGTGTTTCGAGGTAGGCGCGTTCTTCAGCCGAAGCCTCGCGCTGAATGAGCTGGAAGCGCAGGTCGCCCCCGAGCAGTGTCTGGCCCTGGTTGGCCACCGCAGCGCCGATGGCGCTCGCCACCGAATTCACGCCGCCGATGGCCCCGACGCCCAGCGCGATGCAGGTGATGAAGATGAGGAAGCCCGCAAGCCCGCCGCGCATCTCGCGCAGGGAAAATCGGATGGCGAGGGCGAGGTTGGGGCCTGTGCTCATCGCCCGATCCTATGCGCTGACGGCGATGGCCGCAGCCGGGTTCGCCTCTATCCGGCCCGAGCGCATGGCGATCTGGCGGTCGCAGCGGGCGGCGAGCGACGGGTCATGCGTGACCAGCAGCAGTGTCATGCCGCGTTCTGCGGCCTTGGCGAAGATGAGGTCGGAAATCTGCTTTCCGGTCGCCTGGTCGAGATTTCCGGTCGGTTCGTCGGCGATGAGGATGGGCGGCTGGGGCGCGAGCGCGCGGGCGATTGCCACGCGCTGCTGCTCGCCGCCCGACAATTCGCCGGGATAGTGGGTCACGCGCTCGGCGAGGCCAACGGCGGCCAGCTCCCGCGCAGCCGTCCCGAAAGGATCGGCATGGCCGGCCAGTTCCAGCGGCACCGCCACGTTCTCCAGCGCCGTCATGTTGGGAATGAGGTGGAAGGACTGGAACACGATGCCGATATTGCGGCCGCGAAAGGCGGCGATCTCGTCTTCCGACCGCCCGTCGATCCGCTGGCCGGCAATCGACACTTCGCCCGCATCGACCTTTTCCAGCCCGGCCAGAACCATCAACAATGTAGACTTGCCCGATCCGGAAGGACCGACGATGCCCGCCGTTTCGCCACGGTTGACGGTCAGGCTGACCCCCTTGAGCACATGCACGGTCGTGGCGCCGGTGCCGAGCGTAAGGGAAACGTCCTTGAGGGCGATGACGGGTTCTGTCACGAGAAACGAGTCCTATATGGTGGGTCGCGGCAGACTGGCCCGCCTGGCGGATATGGGTTGCACTATATGGTTTTCAAACGCGTCATCCTGGCAATCGCACTGGTCCTTGCGCTTGCCCCCGCCGCAATCGCGGATACGTATCGAATTGTCGGCTTCGGTGACAGTTTGATGGCCGGATATCAGCTTTCGCCGGGCGAATCCTTCCCCGAAAAGCTTGAAGCAGCGCTGAAGGCCAAGGGTCACGATGTCGTGATCGCAAATGCCGGCGTGTCGGGAGATACCAGTTCCGGGGGCCTGGCGCGGCTCGACTGGTCGGTGCCGGACGACACCGACCTCGTCATTCTCGAACTTGGCGCCAACGACATGCTGCGCGGGATTTCGCCTGAAATCACCGCCCGCAACCTGGAGGAGATGGTCGCGCGGCTGAAGGAACGCGGCATCGACATCCTTCTGGCCGGCATGGTGGCGGCGCCCAATCTCGGCGCGGCCTATGGCGATGCGTTCAACGGCATTTACAAACGGCTGGCCGAAGAGCACGGCCTGCAACTCTATCCCTTCTTCCTCGACGGCGTTGCGGCGCAGGCAGGACTTCTGCTGGCGGACGGGATGCACCCCAATGCGCAAGGCGTCGACAGGATGGTCGAGGGAGTGTTGCCGATGGTCGAGGGGAAGCTCGCCGCGCCCGACGGGCGAAGCTGATCTGTGTGCAACGCACAAGCAGCTTGCCCGAACGGGAAATCGATGATTCGCTAGCACCAAGCGTTGTCGATTCGAGGAGGTTTCCATGCCCCGTCTTTTCACCGCCCTCGAGATACCCCGCGATGCCGCGCTTTCGCTCTCCCTTCTGCGCGGCGGCCTTCCCGGAGCGCGCTGGATCGATGTCGAGAACCACCACATCACATTGCGCTTCATCGGCGACGTGGAAGGCCATGTGGCCGACGAGGTCGCCAATGCGCTCGACAGGGTACGCCGGCCCTCCTTCAGCCTGACGCTGTCCGGAGTCGGCGCCTTCGGCGGCAAGAAACCTCATTCGGTCTGGGCCGGCGTGGCCGCCTCTCCCGAGATCGTGGCGCTGCAGGCCGAAATCGAGCGTATCTGCCAGCGGCTCGGCCTGCCGGCCGATCCGCGCAAATTCGTGCCGCATGTCACGCTGGCGCGGCTGCGTAATACATCACCCGCCGAAGTGGCCCATTACCTTTCCGCCCGGGGCAATTTCGCCGCCATGCCCTTCAAGGTCGGCCGCTTCGTGCTGATGTCGTCGCGGGATTCGGTCGGCGGTGGCCCCTATGTCGTCGAGGAGGCGTGGCCGCTGCTGGGCTCGTCGGAGCCGCTGCGCGCGCCTGCCTACCACGCCCAGGCCTGGACGGTGCGCTGATGGCCCGGCCCCCGAAACTCGCCAGCGCAGAGATCGCCGCGGCCCATGAAGGGCTCCACGGCTGGACGCTGGAGGCGGGCGAGGGGGCGATATCGCGCACCTTCACCTTCCGCAATTTCAGCGAGGCCTTCGGCTTCATGGCGCGCGCCGCACTCGCGGCCGAAAAGCTCGACCATCATCCCGAATGGTCGAATGTCTACAAGACGGTCGAGGTCCGATTGAGCACCCATGATGCCGGCGGGCTGACCGAACTCGACTTCACGCTGGCACGACGGATGGACAAGATCGTGGGCGGCTGACGCGGCTCGTTCTTGCAATGGTCCTGCGCCATTCCCATTTTCTGCCCGAAGGAGAATGGTGGATGGACAGTATCAGGATCGGTGAAATTCTTGCTCCGGTATCGCAGGACGAGACGCGCCGCCGCGAGGGTCGCGTGCGTGCCAAGCTGTGGACCACGGTGCGTCGTGCCGCGGGCAAGATCCCGTTCATGGACGAGGTCGTGGCCAGCTATTACTGCGCCATCGACAGAAACACACCCTACCGCGCGCGCGCCACGCTGCTTGCGGCGCTGGCCTATTTCGTCCTGCCCTTCGATGTCATGCCGGACTTTCTCGCCGTCATCGGATTTACCGACGACATGGCCGTGCTGATGGCCGCGATCACCGCCATCCGCCCGCATATCAGGGACAGTCACCGCCAGGCCGCGCGGGCGATGTTGGACGAGTAAGCGCGTCGCGTCCTATGCGCATCACCGTCGCAGTTTGCGCCGCCCCTCATCCGGCTGCTGCAACCTTCTCCCCGTGAACGGGGAGAAGAAATCCATCCATCTCTGCTTTCGACACTCGCAAGCGTCGCAAGGTGGAATATGGCAATGCGGCCGGCTTTCTTCGCCCCGTTTACGGGAGAAGTGCCCGGCAGGGCGATGAGGGGCAGCGCAAAGGCTGAAGATCGTGCTCTTCGGAACGGATAGGGCCAACCTTCCTGCTTACTGCACGACAAAAAAATCCTCGATGCCCGACGCGGCATGCCGCAGCGCCGGCAGGAAGTCGCGTGCGATCTCCTGCGGCGTGTGGCGCGAGGACTGTGTCGGCACGTTGATGGCCGCAACCACCTTGCCGGTGCGGTCCCTGATGGGCACCGCCAGCGAGCGCAGGCCGATCTCCAGTTCCCCGTCGACGAGCGAATAGCCGTCGCGCTCCACGTCGCGCAGGATCGCCAGCAATGCCGACGGGTCCGTCACCGTACGCGACGTGTTCGCCGCCGGCCGGCTGCGTGCGATGATGGCAGCGCGCTCCCCCTCCGGCAGGCCAGCCAGCAGGACACGGCCCATCGAGGTGCAATAGGCCGGCAGGCGCGTGCCGACATGGATCGCCATGGAGATGATCCGCTCGCCGGGAATGCGCGCCACATAGACGACATCCGTGTCGGCGAGGATCGCGGCCGAGCAGGATTCGTCGAGGCTTGCCGCCACCTCGCGCATGAAGGGCAGGGCGAAATCCCACAGCGACACGCCGGTGAGCCAGGTACGCATCTGGGCGAGCAGCTTCGGCGTCAACAGGAAGCGGCGGCCGTCCTGCCGCGCATGGCCGGTTGCGACGAGGGTGAGCAGCAGCCGCCGTGCGCCGGCACGGGTCAGCGCCGTGCGCTCGGCCGTCTCTGTCAGCGTCAGGCCGTCCGGGTGCTGGGCGAGCACGTCGATGACCGCCAGACCACGCTCCAGCGAGCCGACGAGATCGCGCGCGGGGCCTTGAACGGGCATTGACTTGGGTTCATCGTTCATATAGCTAAATATCACATAGAAAACATTTGTTCGCAATACGAACTTTTGGGCGATTGTGATTGCCCGGTCAAGCATGGATGGGATGAGCGATGGACAAGATCTGTCCCACTATCGATGACGCATTGTCCGTCATCGAGGACGACATGGTCGTCATGATCGGAGGGTTCGGTGGCGCTGGCGCGCCGATCGAGCTCATCCACGCGCTGGTGGAGCGCTACAAGAAGACCGGCTCGCCGGCGCGGCTCACCGTGGTGAACAACAATGCCGGCAATGGCGATGTCGGCATCGCCGCCATGATCTATGCCGGCATGGTCGCCAAGATGGTCTGCTCCTTCCCGCGCTCGTCCGATCCGAAGGCGTTCACCGAGAAATACCTCGCCGGCCAGATCGGCCTCGAACTGGTGCCGCAGGGCACGCTGGCCGAGCGCATCCGCGCCGGCGGCGCGGGCATACCTGCCTTCTACACGCCGACCAGCTTCGGCACCGAACTGGCCGAAGGCAAGCCGATCGAGGAATTCGAGGGCCGCAAATATGTCCAGGAGCGCTGGCTGAAGGCCGATGTGGCGATCATCAAGGCCGAAAAGGCCGACAGGAAGGGCAACCTGACCTACCGCAAGGCAGCGCGCAACTTCGCCCCGCTGATGGCGATGGCGGCGAAGGTCACTGTCGTGCAGGCGAGTGAGGTCGTGGAGCCCGGCCAGATCGACGCCGAACAGGTGATCACGCCTGGCCTCTTCGTTGACCGTATCGTCGAAGTTCCGAACCCTCAGCAGGAAGAAGCGCTGCTTCGCCAGGGAGCAAAGTGATGACTGCCAAGCTCAGCAACGCACAGATCGCCTGGCGCGCCGCGCAGGATATCCAGGACGGCGCCTATGTGAATCTCGGCATCGGCTTTCCCGAAATGGTGGCCAAGTTCAAGCCCGACGGTCGCGAGGTCATCTACCATACCGAGAACGGCATTCTCGATTTCGGCGAGGCCCCGCCCGCCGGCGAGGAGGACTGGGACCTGATCAATGCCGGCAAGAAGGCTGTCACGCTCAATCCGGGCGCGGCCTTCTTCCATCATGCCGACAGCTTCGCCATGGTGCGTGGCGGGCATCTGGATGTCGCGATCCTCGGCGCCTATGAGGTTGCCGAGAATGGCGACCTCGCCAATTGGAGCACCGGTCCTGGTTCGGTGCCGGCCGTCGGCGGCGCGATGGATCTCGTGCATGGCGCGAAGAATGTCGTCGTCATCACCGACCACGTCACCAAGAAGGGCGAGCCGAAGCTGGTGAAGAAGTGCAGCCTGCCGCTGACCGGCGTCGGCTGCGTGACCCGTATCTATACCAGCCTCGCCGTCATCGACATCGTGAACCAGCGCTTCGTGCTGCGGGAAAAGCTGCCCGGCATGAGCGTGGAGGAGCTGCAGGCCGTGACCGGCGCCGAACTGGTCATCGACGGCACTGTGGGCGACCTGAACGTACCGGAGCTTTGAGCCATGGCTGACGCCTATATCTGCGATTACATCCGCACGCCCATCGGCCGTTTCGGCGGCTCACTCGCCACCGTCCGTGCCGACGATCTCGGTGCCATCCCGCTCAGGGCGCTGATGGAGCGCAATGCCGGCGTGGACTGGGAAGCGGTCGATGACGTGATCTTCGGCTGCGCCAACCAGGCCGGCGACGACAACCGCAACGTGGCGCGCATGTCGCTGCTTTTGGCTGGTCTGCCGGTCGGTGTTTCCGGCTCGACGGTGAACCGCCTCTGCGGCTCCGGCATGAATGCCGTCATTTCAGCCGCTCAGGCTATCAAGGCCGGCGAGGCAGAGCTGATGATCGCCGGCGGTGTGGAGAGCATGTCGCGCGCGCCCTTTGTCATGCCCAAGGCCGAGACGGCTTTCTCGCGCAATGCGGAAATCTACGACACCACGATCGGCTGGCGCTTCGTCAATCCGCTGATGAAGAAGCAGTACGGCGTCGATTCCATGCCCGAGACCGGCGACAATGTCGCCATCGACTACAAGGTCTCGCGCGAGGATCAGGACGCATTCGCGGTGAACAGCCAGGCAAAGGCGGCTGCCGCGCAGGCCAACGGCCGGCTGGCCAAAGAGATCACGCCGGTCAGCGTGCCGCAGCGCAAGGGCGATCCGGTCATCGTGTCGAAGGATGAGCACCCGCGCGCGACCAGCATGGAAGCGCTGGCCAAGCTGAAGCCGGTCAACAAGATGGACGGTGCGACGGTCACGGCGGGGAATGCATCCGGCGTCAATGACGGAGCCGCGGCCCTCATCATTGCCTCGGAAGCGGCGGTGAAGAAATATGGCCTGACGCCGATCGCGCGCGTGCTGGGCGGTGCCGCCGCCGGTGTGCCGCCGCGCGTCATGGGCATCGGCCCCGCACCCGCCACGCAGAGGCTTTGCGCGCGGCTGGGCATCAAGCCGACTGATTTCGATGTGGTGGAGCTCAACGAGGCTTTCGCGTCGCAGGGCATCGCCGTGCTGCGCGAACTGGGCATCGCCGAGGATGCAGCCTTCGTTAATGCGAATGGCGGCGCAATCGCGCTCGGCCATCCGCTCGGCATGTCGGGCGCGCGCATTGCCGGTACGGCTGCGCTGGAACTGAAGGAGCGCGGCGCGAAGCTGGCCCTCGCCACCATGTGCATCGGCGTCGGCCAGGGCATCGCGGTGGCGCTGGAACGCGCCTGATCGCGACCGGAACCTCTATCAAAATCCCTGGCCGCAAGGCCGGGGATTTTTGTTTGTCCGCCGAAGATTGCATCGTCTGCTGATCCGGGTGAGAAAGGCGCCAAGGTTCGCGGGGGCGGCTGACGATCGGGAATTGATGATGGGTTCATTGCGCCAGACTGCCATTTCCGCCCTTGGCGGCTTTCGTTTCCTGCTTCCCGTTCTGATGGTGCTGGCCGGCGCCATGCCGGCGGCAGCGCAGGATGCCGTGGACCGGCTTGGCATTGCCGGGCCGATTGCGTTCGACGGTACGGACTATGCGCTGGCCTGGACGTCCAATCCGTCGCCCACCTATTTCAAGCAGGAATATCTGCCTGCCGGGCAGATGCCGCAGACCTACAAGTCGATGGTGCTGGTGGAGGTGCTGACCGCCGGCGCGGATGTGAAACAGGCGCTGGCCAGCCAGGTGCAGACGCTGAACGAACGCAAGGGCAGCGACCCGCTGCTCAATCTGAGCATATTGCAGAACGAGAAGGAGGAGGAAGTCATCCTCGACTTCCTCATGAGCCAGAAGGACGAGAAGGGCGAGTATATCGTCGAGTGGAACGCCTATCGCTACGTGCCCTATGAGAAGACCGGCGTGACGCTTTTCGGCGTGTCGCACCGCGTCTACGGCAATGAGGCAGCGACGGCGTTTCTCGGCGGCCTGAAGGAACTGCGCAAGGCGCAGATCAGCCTGATCGCGCAACAGGAACTGCCGCAGCCGAAGCCGGTGTATTAGGGTTTCGCACTTCAGCCGTCGCGCTGCCCTCATCGCCCTGCCGGGCACTTCTCCCCGTAAACGGGGAAAGAAAGCCGGCCGCATTCCCCGCAGCCCGCTTTGCCGGCGATTAAGCCCCTTCTCCCCGTTCATGAGGAGAAGGTGGCGACAGCCGGATGAGGGGCGGCGCGAACGGTATCGGTGACGCGCTCAGCGCCCCTCACGATACCACATCGATCCGAGCGCCAGCAACAGCAGGCCGAGACCGAAGAAGCCGGCGAAGAGCGGCACGCGGGTTACCGCCGTGAGCACGCTGTCATTCGTCGTGCGCAGCCCCATCCAGTCGCCGCCCGATGTGTTGGCGGCGGGACGAACGGGCACGATGCCGGGCAGGTCGAGCCCGGTCAGGCCGCTTTCGATGCGCCGCACGCTGCCGCCGCTTGCTTCAGCCACAGGCGCCAGCTTTTCCGTGGTCGACACCACGTCGGCGAATTCCGGCGCGTTGACGGGCCCGACATGGGCAAGAGCGGTCAGGTCGCCATTCGCTACCTGATAGAGGCCGATCTCGTCGGTCTCCATGCTGCCGGTGAAGATGCCTGGCTCCTGTTGTGACAGGGCAACGCTGCGCGTCTGCCCCGACGGGGTGATGACCTGCGCGCTGCCCGGATCGTCGCTCATGGTCTGGCGGCGGATGTCGAGCACCATGCCACGTCCGTCGGCGGTCAGGCGCTCCTCTTCCAACTCCGGCTCCTTCATCAGCCAGTGGGCGATGCGGCGATAGAGCGAGACATACGGGCCGCCGCCTTCGAAGCCGCGCGCCCACAGCCAGCCCTGATCTGACAAGAGCATGCCCACGCGGCCCTCGCCCTTGCGGTCGAGCACCAGCAGCGGCCGGTCCTGCGGACCCTTCATCACCACTTCGCCTTCCGCATTGCTTATGCCGACCAGCCGGAACCAGCGGCTCCAGGCGGGCGGCTCCTGCGCCGAGCCTTCCAGCCCGCGCGTCACCGGATGGCGCTGGCCGGTCTCGGTCAGGCGTGGATAGAAACCCTCCTCGATCACGTCGCCAGTCGGCATGCCCGGCAGCGCCGGCATCAGCGGCGTGCGGGCGATCGACTGTTCGGTGGCATATTCCGGCCCGGCGGCGACGAGCAGTGCGCCGCCCTTCTGCACATATTCGGCGATGTAGTCGTAATAGAGGATCGGCAGCACGTCGCGGTGCTGGTAGCGGTCGAAGATGATCAAGTCGAAATCGTCGATCTTCTCCACGAACAGCTCGCGCGTGGGGAAGGCGATCAGCGACAATTCGTTGATGGGCGTGCCGTCCTGCTTCTCCGGCGGCCGCAAAATGGTGAAGTGCACGAGGTCCACCGCCGCGTCCGACTTCAAGAGATTGCGCCAGGTGCGCTCGCCGGCATGCGGCTCGCCGGAGACGAGCAGCACGCGCAGGTTTTCGCGGATGCCGTCGACGATGGCGATGGTGCGGTTGTTGGTGTCTGTCAGTTCGCCTTCCACTGGCGCGATGGAGAGCTCGATGATGTTGCGCCCGGCATTGGGGATGGCCGTCTCCAGCGGCATTTCCTCGCCGATGATGGCGCGGCGCACGACGACATGCTCGCCATTGACCGTGACGCGCACATCGACCTCGCCGGTCTCGCCCTGCGTGCCGATGACGCGGTAGCTCATTTCCAGCGGGCGGCCGACAATGCCGAAGCGCGGCGCCTTCTCGAAGCGGATGCGCCGGTCGCGTTCGTTTTCGTCGCCGGTGACAAGGGCGTGAAGCGGTGCGGCAAGCGTTCCGGCCTCGGGAATGTCGTGCACCTGCCCGTCGGTAATCATGATCGCGCCGGCCACGCGCGAGGGCGGCACGTCGCGGAAGGCGCTGTCGAGCGCGCCGAAGAGCCGCGTCTGCGTGCGTTCCTCGGCAGCGTCGGCGCGGCCGGTCTCGACCACGCGCACCTCGAACTGGTCGAAGCGGGCAAGCCGGGCCTGAACCTCGGCAAGTGCGGCGTCGGTCGTGGGCGTGCGGTCGCCGATGTCCTGGCTCTGGCTGCGGTCCACCACAACGGCCACCACGCTCTTCAACTGCTCGCGCTGCTCGTCCAGCAGAACGGGGTTGGCCAGCGCCAATGCCAGCGCGGCAAGAGCGGCCAGCCGCAGCAGCGCGCCGCGCATGCCGAAGGCAAGGCTGGCGATGGCCAGCAGCGCCAGCGGCACGACGATGGCGGCGACCCATATCCATGGCAGCAAAGGCTCGAAGGCGAGGGAGAAATTCATTGTCCCAGCCTTTCGAGCAGCACCGGCACATGGACCTGATCGGATTTGTAATTGCCGGTCAGCATGTACATGACGATGTTGACGCCGCCGCGCATCGCCCAGAGCCGCTGCAGCGGATCGTTGGGCACGGTGGGCAGCATGGGCTGGCCGTTGCGGTCCACCGCCCAGGCGCCCGCCAGGTCATTGGCGGTGATCATGATCGGCGACACGCCGTCGCCGGTGCGGACCGGGCGGTTGTCGCTGTTGGAGGCGTCGAGCGAGGCTTCCACCCAGAGCGGGCTGCCGGTGAAGCGACCCGGAAATTCCGACATGATGAAGAAGGTCTTGGTCAGCACATGGTCCGGCGGCACCGGCTCGAGCGGCGGCACGTTGAGCGAGGCAAGGATGTCGCGCAGGCGCTGCGTGGAAGGGCTGGTCGAATTGGCGTCGATGCCGGTGGAATACTGGTCGCGGGTGTCGAACAGAACCGTGCCGCCCTGCCGCATATAGGCGTCGATGCGCGCCACGGCGGCCTGGTCGGGCATCGGCGCATTGGGGTCGATCGGCCAGTAGATGAGCGGATAGAAGGCGAGTTCGTCGGTGGCGATGTCAACGCCGGCGGGATTGCCGGGTTCGAGCGCGGTCTTCTCGGCCAGATAGCGGCTGAGGCCCTCAAGGCCGGCGCGGCTGATGGCGTCGATCGATGAATCGCCGGTGACGACATAGGCGATGCGGGTTTCGCTGATGGCGGCGACAGCAGCCGCGTCGTCGGGCTTTATATCCTGTGCGCGTGCTTCGCCTGCGGGGTGAAGCAGCAGGCCGGCGGCGAGCAGCGCCATCGCGCCGGTGGCGGCTGCGCGTCGCCGCCGCGCGAACATGCCGCCCATCCACATCACCGCCAGCGTGTCGAGCAGCAGGAGAAGCAGCGCGCCGGCAAAGAGCGGGCCGCGCAGGTCGCGCGATTCGTCGAAGGCATAGGCGGCATTGGTGACGGGCAGCGTGGTGTCCGGCTGCGCTATCGGGGCGAAGGCCGCATCGGCGGCAAGCAGGTTATGCGCCACAACGCCTTCCTCGGTGCCGTAGAGGCCGGGGGGATTTTCCAGCGTCACCGCGCGGTCGGTTGCCGCCAGCGGCCTCGCATCCGGCGGCGGGGGCACGAGCTGCGCGTCCGCCGCGATCATGCGATAGGGCGGCAGGCTGGCCGCCGCGCCGTTGGCCGAGGCTTCGATCGCGCCCTGATTGCGCGACAGCTGCACGACACGCCGCAGCATTTCCACGAAGGTGCCGGATATCGGCAGGTTCGACCATGTCGCCTCGGGCGTGATGTGGAACAGCGCCACCGTTCCTTCGCCGCGCCTTGCGCCGGTAACCAGCGGCGTCCCGTCGGCCAGCGTGGCCCAGGTGTGGTCGACCAGATCGGCGGTGGGTTCGGCCAGCACCTGCCGGCTCACGGTCACCTCGGAGGGCGGCGGCAGGTCGGCGAAGGGGCCGGTCGGGGGAAACTCGCTCACCACCTGCGGCTCGGTCCATGAGAGCGTGCCGCCCAGCGTGCGCTCGCCCAGCCGCAGCCGCACGGGCAAAAGGTCCGGATCGTTCTCAGAAGAAGCAAGGCGCGAACCGGCGAAGCGCACCAGCGTGCCGCCTGCTTCCACCCATTCCAGCAATTCGGCGCGGGCTTCGTCGGGAATGGTGCCGACATCGGCCATCACGATCATCGCCGGCTTCTGCTCGATGATTTGCGGGATCGCCTCGGCGAGATCGGAGCTGCGTGGCTCGATCAGGTCGGCGAAGGGCTCCATGGCGCGGCGGATGTAATAGAGCGGCGACAGGAGCGGCTGCGCCTGGTCGGCTTCCGCCTGCGAGATCAGCCCGACGCGGCGGCGGCGCGAATTCTCGTCCAGCACGCGCGCGGCTGCGGCTTGTGGCTGGCCGTCGATCGCCACCAACTGGAAATCGTTGCGCAGCTCGAACGGCACGCGCATCTCGCCTGTCGCCACCGTCTCGCCGGTCGCGAAGGCCAGCGTCGCATCGGCGATGCGGCGGCCGCGCTCATCGAACGCGCCGGCGGTGAACTGCCGTGGCGCGGGGTCGCCGGGCGCACGGATGGCGGTGAGCGCAAAGGTGTCGGCGCGGTTATCGGTTGCGGTCAGGCCGATCATGTCGAGCTGTTCCGGCGCGATCCATGTCAGGCCGGACGCGCCATTGCCCAGCAGCGTGCCGAAGGCCTGTTCGTCGCCCGGTTGCTCCAGCCCGTCGGACAGGACAGCGACACGCGCGCCCGGAAGCGCATCGAGCGCAGCAGAGACGCGGCCATAGATCGTCGGGCGGTCCACCGGGACAGGGCGTGGCGCGGCGGCGTTCAGCCGGTCCCGCGCGGCGGCCGCGTCGAAGGGGCCGATCTCGGCATTGGCGGCGTCGGCGGTGAAAGCGAGGATCACCGGCATGCCGCTGTCGCTGGCATCGGATATCAGGCGCTCGGCGGTCGCCACTCGGCGCTCCCAGTCGGGAGCGCTCGCCCAGCCATTGTCGATCACCAGCGCAACGCCTGCGCCGCCAGCCGGCATCCGTTCGCGCGGATTGAAGACAGGTTCGGCCAAAGCGAGGATGATGAGGCCCGCCATCAACAGGCGCAGCAGGGTCAGCCACCATGGGCTCTGATGCGGTGTTTCTTCACGCTTCAGCACGTTTGCGAGGATACGCAGCGGCGGAAACACTTCCGACTTCGGCTTGGGCGGCGTGAGCCGCAGCAGCCACCAGATGACGGGAAGCGCCAGAAGACCGACCAGAACGGCTGGGAGCCCGAAGGAAAGCGGCAGCCAGCTCATGCGGCATGCCCCGCAAAGCTGTGGCCGGCGTCGGACATGGACAGATGTATGCGCACCAGCGCTTCGGAGGCGAGGCGGTCGGTATGGTTGACCGTGTAGCTCCAGCCCATGCGCTTGCACCAGGCAGAAAGCTCGTCGCGGCGGGCGATGTAGAGGCGGCGGTAGTCGTCGCTGAACATTTCGGCGCGGCCCGCTGTCAGCTTCTCGCCCGTCTCCGGGTCGCGGAACTCGGTGCGGCCGGCATAGGGAAAGCTCTCCTCTGCGGGGTCGGCGATCTCGATCAGATGCGCGCGCACGCCGCGCCGCGTGAATGGATCGAGCCAGGCCTGCGTTTCGGCGACGGGATCGAGGAAATCGCTGGCGATGATGATGTCCGAGAAGCGGCGGACAGGCAGAAGGTCGGGCCGCTGCGGCAGGTCGGTGGCGTGGGCGAGGCGCGCCGCCAGCCTTTCGGCGCCGTCGCGTGCCGTGAACGGATCGGTGAGGCCCGGCCAGGCGATGCGCTCGCCGCCGCGCGACAGCAGGTCGGCCAGCGCCAGCATCAGCACCAGCGCGCGCGACTCCTTCGAGACGGTTGCGGTCGTGGATTTATAGAGCATCGAGGGCGAGGGGTCGGCCCACAGCCAGACCGTATGGGCGGCCTCCCATTCGCGGTCGCGGACATAGGTGTGGTCGTCGCGCGCAGAACGGCGCCAGTCGATCCGCGACAGGCTCTCGCCTTCCACATAGGGGCGGAACTGCCAGAAATTTTCGCCGATGCCGCGCCGCCGGCGGCCGTGCCAGCCGGAAATCACCGTGTTGGCGATACGCCGCGATTCCACCAGAAGGTCGGGCACGAGCGAGGCACGCCGCCGCGCGCGCGCCAGCGCGTCGCGAGTCGAAGCCGGAGCGGTGACCTCGCCGACCGCTGCCATCTATACCACGATGCCCTCTCGTTGAATCGTCATCGCCCTTCCATCTCCTTGTTTGAGCATGATCTCCTCCGAAAACCGGTTCCCACTTTTCGGGATCATGCTCTAGCCCTGCGCCTTCACCAGCCGGGCGATCACGTCGCGCACGTTCATGCCTTCGGCGCGCGCGGCAAAGGTCAGCGCCATGCGGTGCTGGAGCACCGGTTCGGCCAGCGCGTGGACATCGTCCACCGAGGGCGCCAGCCGCCCGTCATAAAGCGCGCGGGCGCGGGCGCACAGCGTGAGCGCCTGGCTGGCGCGGGGGCCGGGGCCCCAGGCGACATGCCTGTCGGTCTCGGCATTGCCCTGGCCGGGGCGCGCCGAGCGCACCAGATCGAGGATCGCGTCCACCACGGTCTCGGGCACAGGCATGCGGCGGATCAACTGCTGGATTTCCTTGAGGCGCTGCGCGCTCAGCACGTTCTGCGCCCGCGCATCCTGCATGCCCGTCGTCTCGATCAGGATACGGCGTTCGGCATCGAGATCGGGATAGGAAATGTCCACCTGCATGAGGAAGCGGTCGAGCTGCGCTTCCGGCAGCGGATAGGTGCCTTCCTGCTCCAGCGGGTTCTGCGTCGCCAGCACATGGAAGGGCGAGGGCAGGTCGTGCCGGTGGCCGGCCACGGTGACATGATATTCCTGCATGGACTGCAAGAGCGCCGACTGCGTGCGCGGGCTGGCGCGGTTGATCTCGTCGGCCATCAGCAGTTGCGCGAAGATGGGGCCCGGAATGAAACGGAAGGAGCGGCGGCCCTTCTCGTCCTGCTCCATCACCTCGGAGCCGAGGATGTCGGAGGGCATCAGGTCCGGCGTGAACTGGATGCGGCTGGAATCGAGCCCGAGCACGGTGCCCAGCGTCTCCACCAGCTTGGTCTTGGCAAGACCCGGCACGCCGACCAGCAGCGCGTGGCCGCCAGCCAGCACCGCCACCAGAGTTTGCTCCACCACCGCATGCTGGCCGAAGATCACGCGGCCGACGCCCTCTCGCACCCTGCCGATATCGGCAAGCGCGCGCTCGGCCTCGGCGATCATGTCGGCCTCGTTCAGTGCCAGGTCCTTGATGATTGCGCTCATTTGGGCGTCGGTCCCTTCATCGAGAGGTGCGGCGCGCTCCGCCGCCGGCAGGACACCGGAAGGCCGCGACTCAGAGGCTGGCATTGCCATGCCTGCCCATCAAACTTAAATCACGGGGCATGGCTGACAAGCGCGCCAACAGTGACTATTTCGTGACGATGCCCGATCAGGAACAATCGCCGGCGCATGGATTTTCGGCGGTGCGCGACGCCGCCGGATTGCAGGCGCTGATAGGCCGCGCGGCCCGCGCCGGCAAGGGCGCCGCGCCCGTCGAACGCTGGAACCCGCCCTTCTGCGGCGATCTCGACATGGAGATCCGCGCCGACGGAACCTGGTATTATCTCGGCACGCCGATCGGGCGGATGGCGCTGGTCCAGCTCTTTTCCTCCGTTCTGCGCAAGGACGAGGACGGCCGCACCTATCTCGTCACGCCGGTGGAGAAAGTCGGCATCCGCGTCGAGGATGCGCCATTCCTTGCCGTGGAGATGAATGTCGCCGGCGAAGGCGACGCGCAGGTGCTGACCTTCCGCACCAATGTCGGCAACGTGGTGGAGGCGGGACCCGACCACAAGCTGCGCTTCGTGAATGAGGACGAGACGGGCGGGCTGAAGCCCTATCTCCTCGTGCGCGGGCGGCTGGAAGCGCTGGTGTCACGAGCGGTGATGTATGAACTGGCCGAAATCGGCGAGGAATTGACGGTGGATGGACGCGACGTTTTCGCCGTGCGTTCCAATGGCATGATATTCCCGATCATGCCGGTCGCGGAACTGAAGAGGAAAAGTGCATGAGCATGGAGGCCGATCTGAAGGGCGCGACGTTTACGGCGCAGGATTTCCGCCGCCGCGCAGAGCGTGAGACCGGTCCCTTCGATGGCGACCAGATCGGCGACCACGTCCTCAACCCCACAATGTTCGACGATTTCATCACCGGCCCGCTGCGCGATGCGGCGGTGATGATCGCGGTGGTGGACCACGGCCCGGAAGCGAGCATCATCCTCACCCAGCGTTGCACCAGATTGCGCACCCATTCGGGGCAGGTGGCATTTCCGGGTGGGCGCATCGACGCGACCGATCCCTCGCCGGAATTCGCCGCGCTGCGCGAGACGCAGGAGGAAATAGGCCTCGATCCGCACGAGATCGAGGTGATCGGCCGCATGCCGGACTATGTGGCGGGCAGCGGCTATCGCATCGCGCCGGTGCTGGGCATCGTCCAGCCGGGATTCCGGCTCTCGCTCAATCCCGACGAGGTGGACGCCGCCTTCGAGGTGCCGCTGTCCTTCCTGATGGACCCCGCGAATCATCACCGCAAGACGCGCATCTTCAAGGAACGCGAGCGGCATTATTTCGAGATGCCGTTCGGCGAGCGCCACATATGGGGGGTGACGGCGGGCATCATCCATACGCTCTATACCCGGCTCTACACATGACCAGCATTGCGGGCCGCGCCCCGTGGCTTGACGAGCCGGACTTGCAGGCTGTGCTGGCGGTGCTCGGCGCGGATGGCGAGGAAGCGCGCATCGCCGGCGGCGCGGTACGCAACGCCCTGCTGGGTGCGCCGGGAAGCGATGTGGACATCGCCACGACGAACCTGCCGGCCGAGACCGTCGCGAGGGTCCAAAGGGCAGGCTTCCGCGCAGTTCCGACCGGGATCGACCACGGCACCGTCACGGTGATCGCCGGCGGCAGGCCCTATGAGGTGACGACATTGCGCGACGATGTCGAAACCGATGGGCGGCATGCCCGCGTCGTCTTCGGCCGCGACTGGAAGCGCGACGCCGAGCGGCGCGACTTCACCATCAACGCGCTCTATGCCGATGCGGACGGCACGGTCTTCGACCCTATCGGCGGGCTCGCCGATGTGGAGAGCCGCACGCTGCGCTTCATCGGCAAGGCGGAAGACCGCATACGCGAGGACTATCTACGCATCCTGCGCTTCTTCCGCTTCTTCGCCTGGTACGGCGCGGGCCGCCCGGATGCGGAGGGGCTGAAGGCCTGTGCGCGATTGAAGGACGGGCTTGCGCGGCTTTCCGCCGAGCGCGTCTGGTCCGAGCTGCGCAAGCTGTTTTCCGCGCCCGATCCGTCACGTGCGATTCTGTGGATGCGCCAGACCGGCGTGCTCACCGCCATCCTGCCGGAAACGGAGAAATGGGGCATCGATGCGCTTGCCCCTCTCATCGAGACGGAAGTCGCACTCGGCTGGACGCCCGACGCGCTTCTGCGGCTGATGGCGGTGCTGCCGCCCGATCCGGCGCGCATGGAGGCGCTCTCCAAGCGGCTGCGCCTGTCGCGGGCGGAAAACGACCGGCTGGTCGCCTGGGCGATGGCCGAACCGGCACGCGCCGATATGGGCGACCTGGCGCTTTCCAAGATGCTCTATCGCGGCGACGTGCAGGGCGTTCGCGACCGGCTGGCGCTTGCGCTGGCTGCGGCGCGGGGGAGCGGCAAGCTGGCCGAGGCGGGGGCCTATCTGCGCCAGCACAAGCTGGCTGCGGTGTGGGAACGCCCGACCTTTCCGGCCCGTGGCGACGATCTCGCCGCGCTGGGCGTCACGCCCGGAAGGCGCATGGGCGACCTGCTGCGCGAGCTGGAATCGGAGTGGATCGACAGCGGCTTTCAGACCGGCCGCGACGCGCTGCTTGCACGCGCCGCGGATTTGATTGCCGATCGGCCGGACTGATCCGGTTCAGGCCGCGTCGCGGACCTTTTCGATGCGCGAGCGGATCGCTTCGATCATCGTCTCGCGGATCGTTTCCTCGCCATGGGTCTCGCGCATATGCGCGACGGCGCGGCGCATGACCTCCGCCTCCTCCTCATGGCGTGTGTGCCAGTCGCAACCGGGCACCAGCGAGCCGCAATGGAACTCCTTCATCGCTTCCTCCTGTCATTGCTTGCATGGGAAGCATAACATCGGACGCGGCGGATTTGTTGCGATGGCGATCACATTTTGACCTGTGCCCGAAGGCACGTCTTCAGGCCAGCGCGTCGGTGGATTCGAAATCGCGCGCCGTATCGGCGATTTCCTCCCGCAGCCATGCCTTGAAGGCCTTTGTCCTGGCATCTTCACGCCGCGTCAGCGAGGTGACCGCATAATAGGCGTCTCCCGTGCGGGCGCGCTGCGGAAAGGGCGCGACCAGCGTTCCCGCCTTCAAGGCGGAATGCGCCAGCGTCTGCCAGGCGAGCAGCACGCCCTGTCCGGCAATCGCGGCGTCGAGCGCCAGCGCCGCGTCGGTGAAGCTGTTGCCGGGCCTGAACTGGCTCTCGTCGAGGCCGAAAGGCGCAAGCCACAGATTCCACGGGATGATGGAGTTGGCGTCGCGCACGACCGGCAACGCCACTAGATCGCGCGGCGAGGCGATATGCGATGCCAGCTCTGGCGCACAGACCGGGAAGACTTCCTGGTCGAGCAGCTTTTCGGCACGGACGCCGGGCCAGTTGCCGGGGCCAACCCGCAAGGCGATGTCCACATCGCTGGTATCGAGATCGACCCGCGTGGTCGTCGCGTCGAGCCGCAGCTGGATGCCGGGATGGCGCGCGGCAAAGCCGCTCAGGCGCGGCACCAGCCACTTCGCGGCGAGCACTGGCGCGACGGAAATGGTCAGGATCGCCTCGTCGCGCCGCCGCGCCCCGGCCAATGCTGCCTCGATGAAGCGGAAGCCCTCGCTCAGGCGCGGCAGCAATGCTGCTCCATATTCAGTGAGCACCAAGCCGCGCGCCGTCCGCTCGAAGACGAGGCGGCCAAGCTGTGCCTCGGCCCGCGCCACCTGCTGGCTGACGGCTCCCGGCGTGACGCCGAGCTCTGCCGCGGCACCCGCCAGCCCGCCATGCCGGGCGCATGCCTCGATGGCACGTAAGGCGTTGAGATGGACGCGGTTCAGCTCCTGCATATAGAAAAGCTAAACGCAAAGCGGCAAAAAGTCGATTTATTCCCGCGCCGCAATCCGCGAAAATCCTGTCTTGAAAGGCAGGACGAACCATGTTTGGGCAGTGGAAGCGGCTGATCCTCTATCTCGCAGAGAGCGACGAGGCGGCTCCGCCTTGCGGCGATCCCTTCAGTATTGCTGCGCTGCGCGCGATGAGCCAGCGTGAACTTGCGGACCTGCCGCTGCGCGGGAGCGCATGGCGCGGCATGGATTGCGAGCGGCGCTGATCTACTTGGCGCTGGCGGTCTGGAGCCATTCGCGCACGAGGCGGACATCCTCGTCGCCGAGATTGTGGCCAGAATCGATCATGTAGGATTTGACGCGTGCTCCGCGCGTGCGGAACTGCTCTTCCAGCTTGGGCGCGAAGGGTCCGTAGAGCTTGTCGCTGCGGCCGGCGATGGTCAGCACGTCGATATTGCCGAGCTTCGCGTCGGGGGTCTTGTCGAGCACCGGCATGGCGCGCAGCAGGGCGGCCTTGTGCACGATGTCGGGATGCAGCACCGACAGCGCCGCGATCAGGTTGGCGCCGTTGGAATAGCCGACGAAAATCGCCTTATCGAGGTCGATCTTGAGCTTGCCGGCGGTGTCCTTCAGAAAACTGACGAAGGCATCGGCCTCGGAACGCACGTCGGTCTGGTCGAAGGTGGTCGGCGTGATGCGCCGGTACCAGCGGTTGATGCCGTCCTGGCGGATGCGGCCGCGAATGCCCAGCAGGTTGGCGTTCGGCGCCATTTTGCGCGCCAGCGCCATCAGCGTCGTCTCGTCGCCACCCGAGCCGTGCAGCAGCACGATGGTGCGGTCGCCCGCTTCCGCCTCCGGCTTGCGAAAGTCGAAGGCGAATGACGCCAGACGTTCATCCTTGAGGATCGTCATGACCGACTTAACGGCCGTGACGGCCGCGGGTTCGACCTTGGGCGCCGGCGCGGCCGCGACCGCGTCAAGCGCCTCCGGTTCCGCGCCAGCGATGGAGGTGGAGAGGATCAGCGCGCCAAGGGCACAAAGGATCAGGCGTGTCATGGGTCGAGAGTGCTCGCAAGAAGGTAAACGGAACGTATGCTTTGCATGCGTCGGTCCCGAATCGGATCATGCCCCCTCAAGCATGACCGGTTGCTCCGCGCCTCGCAGGATCGGCGCGAGCGAAGCCTCTAGCCGATCCCGCGATCCGTGTCGCGGCCTATTTCACGAGATATAAAACGTTTTAATGAGTGTTGCGCGCCCGCAACGATGTGCCTTATGGCCACTTCACCTCGGGCGGCATGCTGGAGAGGATGGAGTTCACATTGCCGCCGGTCCTGAGGCCGAACGTGGTTCCCCGGTCGTAGAGCAGGTTGAACTCCACATAGCGGCCGCGGCGGATGAGTTGTTCCTCTCGATCGGCCTCGGTCCAGTTGTCGTTGAAGTTCCTGCGTACGATGTGCTGGTAGGCGATCAGGAAGGTGCGGCCGACATCCTGGGTGAAGCGGAAGTCGGCGTTCCAGCCGCCTTTTTCCTCCGGCGTCTTCAGCCAGTCATAGAAGATGCCGCCGACGCCGCGCAGTTCGTTGCGGTGCGGCAGGTAGAAATATTCATCGCACCACTGCTTGAACCGCTCATGGTCGGCCACGTCGTGGTGCTTGTCGCAGACGAATTTCATCGCCCTGTGGAAGGCGACCGTGTCGGGGTCTTCCTGCGTGCGCCGACGGTCGAGCACCGGCGTCAGGTCGGCTCCGCCGCCGAACCATTGCCGCGAGGTCACCACCATGCGCGTATTCATATGCACGGCCGGCACGTTGGGGTTCCAGGGATGGCAGATCAGCGAGATGCCGCTTGCCCAGAAGTTGGGATCCTCCTCGGCCCCGGGGATCTGCTTGCGGAATTCCGGCGAGAACTCGCCATGGACGGTGGAGGTGTGGACGCCGACCTTCTCGAAGACACGCCCATACATCATCGACATGATGCCGCCGCCGCCCCGGCCTTCGTCGCGCAGCCATTCGGTGCGCTCGAACCGGCCCGGCGACCAGGAGGATTGCGGCCCGCTCACCTCGTCCTCCAGCGCCTCGAGGCCGGCGCAGATGCGATCGCGGATGTCCTCGAACCAGGCTTTTGCGGTCGCCTTCTTGTCTTCGATGTCGTCCGGCAATCCTGCCGGCAGTTCAGGGCGTTCCATTCCGGTCTCCACTCCGCCGCCTGGACGGCACGGCCGTTCGTGCGGCACGAATTGACTCGTCTTTTCTCCGTCCGATCCCTAATCTGTCGTTGATCAGGGTCAAGGAGTTCTTCCATGCGGGTTCCCGCGAGGCCTCCCCTCGATGGCATCAAGTCGCGGCTCGAGCGCAGCCGTCGCGATGCCCACCGCCTGCCGCGCGACGGCTTCCTGCGCGAGACCTTCCTGTTGCCGCGTCCGGACGCGCGGGCCAAGGCGCGCGAATGGCTGGAGCGCTGGCCGAAGGAAGCCTACTGGACCGAGGTCGAGAGCTGGTGCGAACGGCCCGACGACCAGATCGAGTTCACCATGCGCCGCCTGCCCACGGCGGAGTGAGCCGCTTCAACCGGTCGTCTGCCGCATTGCTTCGCCCATGCCCATCGCAGCCGCAAGCGCGACATTGAGGCTGCGCCCGCCGCCCGGCATGGGGATCGTCACCGCAGCCTCCGCAGCGCCATGCACCTCGTCCGGCACGCCGGCGCTTTCGCGGCCGAACAGCAATATGTCGCGCGGGCGATAGGCGAAGGCGGTGTAGGGTTCGACAGCCTTGGTAGTGAACAGGACGAGCCGCCGGCCTTCGGCGCGGCGCCAGGCCTCGAACGTGTCCCATGAAACGTGCCGGCGCAGCGCGGCCATTTCGAGATAGTCCATGCCGGCCCGCTTCAGGTTGCGGTCGGACAGGTCGAAGCCGGTCGGCTCGATGATGTCGAGCGCGACGCCCAGGCAGGCGGCCATGCGCATCAGCGTGCCGGTATTGCCGGGAATGTCGGGCTGGTAGAGCGCCAGACGCGGCCTTTCGCTCACGCGATTATGCCTCTTTCGGCGACCTTCGCCGCAAAGAGCGCGCGATCGGGGATGGCGATGCCGAACTCGCCCTCGATGGCGTCGGCCAGCGCTGCCGCATCGGCCAGTTCGCGGCGCTCGCTCCGGCCGCCCAGCCAATGGGTGGTGAGGCGGTTGTTGGCGAGGGCGAGTCGGCGGTCGGCAAGCGGGCGCGCCAGCATCAGGCCGGTGACGAATTGCGACTGCGGATGGGTGGAGAGGAAATAGCTCGTCACCGCATAGTCGACCTCGAAATTCTCCGCGAGATCGAAGCGGTAGAGCGTGCGCCACGCGCCGCCAGCGAGCGCCTGACTGAGGAAATGGCCGTCCTGCTCCACCAGCCGGAAATTCTCGTGCGGCGTTTCCTGTTCGTCGGGGGCGAGACGCAGCGGCGCGGTCTGGGTGAGCCCGCCGAAGCCGACATCGGCCAGCCAGGTTTCGCCGTCGAGCTCGATGCGCAGCAGCATATGGCTGCGCGGGGTGAGGAAATCGGGCGGGCGGTTCCACATCACCCGCGCCGCCAGTCCCGACACTTGGAAGCCCAGCGCGCGCAGCGCGTCCATGAACAGCAGGTTCTGCTCGAAACAGTAGCCGCCGCGCGGCTGGTCCACCATCTTGGCCTGCAATGTCTGTGCATCGAGCGTCACCGGCAGGCCGAGAAACGGGTTCAGGTTCTCGAAGGGGATCGCCGCCGGATGCAGCAGATGCAGGTCGCGCAGCACGTCGAGCGTTGCCGCGTGCGGACCGTCATAGCCGATACGGTCGAGATAGGCGTCGAGATCGAAGCCGTCGCGAGGGGCGCTGACGCTGTTCGTGTCGGACATTGACTGCCTCCGGGTTGGGCATGTCATCCCGTTGGCATGCGGTTGCTGTCAAGTGCGCGCTGGCGATTCTGGGCCAATCGGCGGAAGCTGCCGGTCCAGCAATGGTCTGTGGGGTTGGAAAATCGCTCGTTCTCATGTATTGGAGGCGCCCTTGACTGGCTACGAACCGAAGGAGGCAGCGATGATTGACCGGATGATCCTGATCGCGCTCATGCGCCTCCGCAGTGCAGCGCGCGCCTGACGGCAGCTTCGGTTCGACCCTACCCAGTAATTTTCAATAACAGCGTCGCCGAAGTCTGCCGGATCGATTGACCGATTCATCCGGAGACAATTCATGCCACGCAAACAGAAAGATACGCCGCTGGCGGCGCCCGTCGCGCTGCCGCCGGCCTTCGGCGCCGTTCTCGGCGCGAAGCCCGGTGTCAATGCCAAGGCGCTGCACGGAAAGGCTGTGATCAGCCGGCCCGATCAGCTCGACAAGGCGCGCAAGCCGCAAGCCAGCGCAAACAGGACCATGAGCCCACGCAAGGGCCACCGCTGAGAGACGCCGGCGCCGCCGCAAGGTGGTGCCGGCGCAACGAATTTCAGGCCCGCCCCGGCCTTACGATGAAAGCATGCACCATGTTCAAATGGTTCGAAGACCGCCTCGATCCCTTTCCCGCGGAGGAGCCGCAGGAGCCGCCGCGCACGCTGCTCGGCTTCTGCCTGCACTACACGAAGGGATCGTGGCCCTATCTCATTCCATCGGCGATCCTGATGTCGCTGATCGCGCTGACCGAGGTGTGGATGTTCTCCTTCCTCGGCAATATCGTCGACTGGCTGTCGAGCCACGACCGCACGACATTCCTTGCAGAGGAGGGCTGGCGGCTGGCCGGCATGTCGGCGATCGTGCTCATCGGCCTGCCGCTGATGGTCTGGTTCCACTCGCTGCTCAACCAGCAGACGCTGATGGGCAACTATCCGATGCGCATCCGCTGGCAGGTGCACCGCTACCTGCTCAAACAATCGATGACCTTCTATCAGGACGAGTTCGCCGGCCGCATCGCCACCAAGCTGATGCAGACGGCGCTCGCCGTGCGCGAATGCGTCATCAAGCTCATCGACGTGCTGAACTATGTCATCGTCTATTTCGGCGGCATGCTGTTCATCATCGCCACCGCCGACTGGCGCCTGGCGGCACCGTTGGTGGTCTGGCTGGCCAGCTATGCGCTGCTCCTGCGCTATTTCATCCCGCGGCTGGGGCAGGTGGCCGAAGACCAGGCCGATGCGCGCTCGCTAATGACGGGCCGCGTGGTCGACAGCTACACCAATATCCAGACGGTGAAGCTGTTCAGCCATGCGCGCCGCGAGGCGGCGTTCGCGAAGGAAGGCATGAACGGCTTCCTGCAAACCGTCTACCGCCAGATGCGGATGATCACGAGCCTCTACGGCCTGCTCTACATGCTCAACTCGCTGTGCCTCTTTTCGGTCGGCGTGCTCGGCATCTGGCTGTGGCTGGGCGAGGCCGTCAGCATCGGCGCAGTTGCCGTGGCATTGGGACTCGTGCTGCGCCTGTGGGGCATGTCGCAGTGGATCATGTGGGAGATGTCGGCGCTGTTCGAGAATATCGGCACGGTGCAGGACGGCATCAATTCCATCTCGCTGCCGCATCTGGTCGAGGACAGGCCTGACGCGAAGCCGCTCGCCGTGACCGCCGGTGCGATCCGCTTCGACGATGTGAGGTTCCACTACGGCAAGCAGAAGGGTGTATTGGAGCAGCTCACGCTCGACATCCAGCCTGGCGAGAAGGTGGGCGTGGTCGGCCGCTCGGGCGCCGGCAAGTCGACGCTCGTCAACCTGCTGCTGCGTTTCTACGACATCGAGGCCGGCCGCATCCTGATCGACGGACAGGATATCGCGGCCGTCACGCAGGACAGCCTGCGGGCCAATATCGGCATGGTGACGCAGGACACGTCGCTGCTGCATCGCTCGGTGCGCGACAATATCCTCTATGGCCGCCCCGATGCGACGGAGGAGATGATGCTGGAGGCGGCGCGGCGGGCGGAGGCCACCGAGTTCATCGCCGGCCTGACCGACCCGAAGGGCCGGAAAGGCTACGACGCCCATGTGGGCGAGCGCGGCGTCAAGCTGTCGGGCGGCCAGCGCCAGCGCATCGCCATCGCCCGCGTCATGCTCAAGGACGCGCCGATCCTGATCCTCGACGAGGCGACCTCGGCGCTGGATTCGGAGGTCGAGGCGGCGATCCAGGCCAATCTCTACCGCCTGATGGAAGGCAAGACGGTGATCGCCATCGCCCACCGCCTCTCCACCATCGCGGCGATGGACCGGCTGATCGTGATGGACAAGGGCCATGTCGTCGAGCAGGGCAGCCATGCCGATCTCGTGGCGGCCGGCGGTCTCTATGCGCAATTGTGGGCACGCCAGTCCGGCGGCTTCCTCGACCTGTCAGCAGAGGAGGGCAAGGCGGCTGCGGAGTGAGGCTTCGCCGGTTGCCATTTTCCGCCGTCATGCCCAGTTAAGGGATGATTTCATTGGCTGCGAGTCGCTGCTCGCGCCGTCTTTTTGGATAGTTTTTCGTGACAGATATCAGCGAACAGACCGGATTGCGTGAGCGCGCCTGGCGTTCCGTCGAGAATGTCATCGATCCATTCGCGGACACCGAGCGCGAAGTGCTGCCGCGCGATGCATGGCGGTTCATCCTCTTCTTCGCCCGGCAGGCGAAGCTGCCCTTCGTGCTCCTGCTGGTGGTGGGTGGCCTGTCGGGCGCCATCGATGCGGCGCTCTACTGGTCGCTCGGCTGGCTGATCGACATTCTCGACACGTCCTCGCCACAGACCCTGCTCGCCGATTACTGGCTGCACCTGACCGCGTTCCTGCTCCTGCTGCTCGTCCTGCGCGCTGCCGTGATGATCTTCAACGCGGTGGTGGAGCAGCAGATCGTGGTGCCGAATTTCTACCAGCTCGTGCGCTGGCAGGCATTTCGCCGCGTCATGGAGCAGCCCTATGAATTCTACCAGAACGATTTCGCCGGCCGCATCGCCACCAAGATCCTGCAAGGCGGCGAATCGACCGGCGATTTCATCGTCTCCTCGCTCCAGACCCTGTGGAGCTTCCTGACCTTCCTGATCCTGGCCGGAACGATCCTGGCCGTGCTCGACCCGATGATGACGGCCGTGCTGGGCATATGGGTGGTCGTGTTCGGCATTGCCGGCTGGTATCTCCTGCCGCCGCTGAGGGCTGCGGGCCGCCGCACCGCCGACGAGCGCTCGGTGGTCAATGGCCGCATCGTCGATGCCTTCACCAATATCCTCGCCGTCAAGCTTTTCGACAGCGGCCGGCGCGAACATGCCTTCGTGCGCGAGGGCATGGAGCGCTATCTTTCGGCGGTGAAGGCGCTCACGCGCTCCATCACCAGCGTGCGCGGGGCGGTCGCCATCATCAATGGCTTCATGATGGCGGCGGTTGCGGTGCTTGCGGTGCGCAGCTGGATGGCGGGCGACGCCACGACCGGCGAGATCGCGGCCGCCATCGGCATCGTCTTCCGGCTCAACCAGATGTCCGGCTACATGATGTTCAACATCAACGGGCTGATCCGCAATTTCGCGACCGTGCAGGACGCCACCGCGACCATTTCCGTCAAGCCTGCCATTCGCGACGCCGCCGACGCGCAGGTCATGCCGCGCGCCAGGGGCGACCTGCGCTTCGACAATGTCACCTTCGACTACGGCAAGAACCGTGGCGACGATGCAGGTGTCATCAGCGGGCTCGACCTGCATATCAAGCCTGGCGAACGCGTCGCGCTGGTGGGACCGTCGGGGGCAGGCAAGACCACCATTGTCAATCTGGCATTGCGCCTCTTCGACGTCGAGGACGGGCGCATCCTGCTCGACGGGCGCGACATACGCAGCCTGACGCAGGCGTCGCTGCGGGCGCAGTTCGGCGTGGTGAGCCAGGAGCCGATGCTGATGCACCGCTCGATCCGCGACAACATCGCCTATGGCCGGCAGGATGCGACCGAGGCTGAGATCATCGAGGCTGCCAAGCGCGCATCCGCGCATGATTTCATCAAGGATGTGTCGGATCCGCGCGGCCGCACCGGCTATGACGCCTATGTCGGCGAGCGTGGCGTCAAGCTGTCGGGCGGGCAGCGCCAGCGTATCGCCATCGCCCGCATGATGCTGAAGAATGCGCCGATCCTGATCCTCGACGAGGCGACCTCGGCGCTGGATTCCGAAGTGGAGGCGGCGATCCAGGACAACCTCTTCGCCATGATGGAGGGCAAGACGGTGATCGCGGTGGCGCATCGACTCTCCACAATCGCCGCGCTCGACCGGCTGATCGTGCTCGACCGCGGCCGGATCGTGGAGGAGGGCACCCACGAGCAGTTGCTCGCCGCGGGCGGCCTCTATTCGCAGCTGTGGAAGCGGCAGTCCGGCGGCTTCCTGCCCAGCCGCCTTGCAGCGGAGTAGGGCCAGTGTCGACGCTGCGGCCGCCCGGCTTGCTCGCTTCCACGATCGGGCCGGAAACCGGCCTGTCGGTGCTGGAGCACGAGATGCTGGCCGAGAAGGCGGCATCGCTGGGCCGGGCCGGCGACAAGGCTGCGCGCGACGTCGCCCGGCTGAAATCCTGTTCCGCTGATTCGCCCGAGCGGCCGGCGCTTCTGAAGGCGGCGGCGGCCTCGGTGCATGGCTTTTTCATCCAGCGCGAGCTTTGCGGCATGCGCCGCCATGCCGACATCATTCGCGAACTGGCGATTCCGCCGGAAGTCCTGGCGCGACTGGGCGCGGCATAGACGCGCGATCGCCGCTCTATCAGGCGCGACAAACTGCCCTACATGGCGTGAAGTCTGGACAAGCTTTCAGTGTCCGCATAAACCACGCCGGAATGCCGGGGGGAATCCGCACGGCTGACGGATATCGTGCACGCTGCGTGCAGGCATCCGACGCGCGGAAGCCGGCAATTGCATGGCAGAAGGATGCTGATCCCGTGAGCGCGACAGACTCGACCGATCCGACCCGCCGCGATTTCCTCTACGTCGCCACCGGCATGGCCGGCGTGGTGGCCGTGGGTGGCGTTGCATGGCCCTTCATCGACCAGATGCGCCCGGACGCCTCGACGCTGGCGCTGGCGACGGTCGATGTGAATATTTCCGCTATCGAGCCCGGCATGTCGCTGACGGCCAAGTGGCGCGGCAAGCCCGTCTTCATCCGCAACAGGACGCCGGAAGAAATCGAGGCGGCCCGTGCGGTGCCGATGGCAGAGCTCAAGGATCCGGTCGCGCGCAACGCCAATCTGGCCGCCGATGCGCAGGCCACCGACATCGATCGTTCCGCCGGCGAAGGCAGGGAGAACTGGATCGTCATGATCGGTTCCTGCACCCATCTCGGTTGCGTGCCGCTCGGCCAGTCGGGTGATTTCGGCGGCTGGTTCTGCCCCTGCCATGGCTCGCACTACGATACGGCCGGCCGTATCCGTGTCGGTCCGGCTCCGGAAAACCTTCACATCCCGAACTTCGAATTCACGTCCGACACGACCATCCGGATCGGCTGAGGGCATAGGGGAACCTGACCATGAGCGGTGGACACTCGACCTATACGCCGAAAACCGGCATTGAGCGCTGGATCGATGCGCGGCTCCCGCTGCCGCGCCTGATGTATGATTCCTTCGTGGCCTATCCGGTGCCGCGCAACCTCAACTATGCCTACACGTTCGGCGGCATCCTCTCGATCATGCTGGTGGCGCAGATCCTCACCGGCGTGGTTCTGGCGATGCACTATGCCGCCTCGACGCAACTTGCGTTCGACTCGGTCGAGAAGATCATGCGCGACGTGAATTCGGGCTGGCTGCTGCGCTACCTGCATTCCAACGGCGCGTCGTTCTTCTTCATCGCGGTCTATATCCACATTTTCCGCGGCCTCTATTACGGCTCCTACAAGGCGCCGCGCGAGCTGCTGTGGATCCTCGGCTGCATCATCTACCTGCTGATGATGGCCACCGGATTCATGGGCTATGTGCTGCCATGGGGACAGATGTCCTTCTGGGGCGCGACCGTCATCACCGGCTTCTTCACCGCCATTCCGTTGGTCGGCGAGTGGATCCAGCAGCTCCTGCTCGGCGGCTTCGCCGTCGACAATCCGACGCTGAACCGCTTCTTCGCGCTGCATTACCTGCTGCCTTTCATGATTGCGGGCGTCGTGGTGCTGCATGTCTGGGCGCTGCATGTCACCGGCCAGACCAACCCGACCGGCATCGAGGTCAAGTCCAAGACCGACACCGTCCCGTTCTCGCCGCATGCGTCGGCCAAGGACGGGTTCGCGATGGTCGTGTTCCTGCTCGTCTTCGCCTATTTCGTCTTCTACCTGCCCAACTATCTCGGCCATCCGGACAACTATATCCCGGCCGATCCGCTGAAGACGCCGGCCCATATCGTTCCGGAGTGGTATTACCTGCCCTTCTACGCGATCCTGCGCGCGGTCACCTTCAATATCGGCCCGATCGACTCCAAGCTCGGCGGCGTGCTGGCCATGTTCGGCGCCATCGCGGTCCTCTTCGTGGTGCCGTGGCTCGATACGTCGAAGGTGCGCTCGGCGGTGTACCGCCCCTGGTACAAGCTGTTCTTCTGGCTCTTCGTCGCCAATGCGCTGTTCCTCGGCTGGCTGGGTTCCAAGCCGGCGGAAGGCTGGTACATCCCGGCGATGCAGGTCTCCACGCTGTATTATTTCGCATTCTTCCTGGTGGTCATGCCGGTGCTCGGTCTCATCGAGACGCCGCGCCGCCTGCCCAACTCGATCACCGAGGCGGTGCTGGAGAAGAAGGGCGGGGCGCATGCCCAGCCGGCCGGCAGCACTGCGGCGCCGGAAGTGAACGGCTAAGTCGGATCCCGAGGCTCGAAAGGACCTATCATGAAGACGATCCTCAAGGGATTTGCCGCAGCGGTGCTCGGGCTGGCGCTTGCCGGTCCGGTGATGGCGGCGGAAGAGGGCGGCACGCCGCACTATCCGATCCATGCGCCGCGCGAGGAGAGCTGGTCGTTCTCCGGCCCATTCGGCACCTATGACCGCGCCCAGCTGCAGCGCGGCCTGAAGATCTATCGCGAGGCATGCTCGTCATGCCATTCGATGAACCTCGTGGCCTTCCGCACGCTGCAGGACCTCGGCTATTCCGAGGCCCAGGTGCGCACGCTGGCCGCAGAATACACGATCCAGGACGGACCGAATGCCGATGGCGACATGTTCGAGCGTCCCGGCCTGCCGTCGGACCGCTTCCCGTCGCCCTTCGCCAATCACGAGCAGGCGGCTGCGTCCAACAATGGCGCTGCCCCGCCCGATTTCTCGCTGATCGCCAAGGCGCGCGGCGTGACGCGCGGCTTCCCGACCTTCGTGTTCGACGTCTTCACGCAATATGCCGAGGGCGGCCCGGATTATATCCACAGCCTGTTGACCGGCTATCAGGAGCCGCCGGAGGGCGTCGTGGTGCAGCCCGGCACCCACTACAATCCCTACTTCATCGCCGGACCGGCGCTGGCTATGCCGGCACCGCTGTCGGACGGCCAGATCACCTATGAGGACGGCACGCCGGAAACCGTCGACCAGTATGCGCGCGACGTCTCGGCCTTCCTGATGTGGGCGGCCGAGCCGCACCTCGAGGCGCGCAAGCAGACCGGCTTCGTCGTGATGATCTTCCTCATCCTGTTCGGCGGTCTGGTCTACCTGACCAAGCGCAAGATCTGGGCCGACGTGCACTGATCGGATAATGTATCGGAATGCGAAAAGGCCCGCCTCGAGCGGGCCTTTTTCATGTCTTCGCTCAGGCCGTCATCGCTGCGGCGATAAGCGCCCCGTCGCGTTCGCTGATCTCCACGAGTCCGAAACGGAAAGCCTGCCCCCAGTTTCGGCGGCCGGCCGTCAGTTCGAGCCTGTCGAGCAGGCCGCTGATCGGCGCGTCCTGCGTCTTGAACCACGCCACGTCCCGCCGGAACGCCATCAAGCCCTCGCCCATGACGCCTTGATATGGCTCGCCTTCCCGCACCTGGCCAAGCGCAGTGAAGGACTGCAAGCCGTCCTTGATGCCATAGACCTCGCTCGGCGAATAATAAGCGACCTGGTCGCCCGGCCTTATGCGCCGCAACGGCGCGACCTTGCCGTGGTTGACCTGCATGAAGCCGCCGGCCACGCCGCGCCGGACATGCTGCGCCGAGGCCACCGCAATCCAGTAGCGCGGCCGGTCGTCGGGTCTCATCGCGGATTCGCGGCAAGCGCCATGCCGCGAATGCGGTGGCTGTCTGGATCGACGAGAACGAAGGAGCGCCCGAAAGGCAGGGTCTTCGGCTCCATGACGACCGTCAGTTCCTTCTTTTTCGACCACTCGGCAAATGTCCGGTCGACGGCTTCGTCGGAATCGAGAGTGACGCCGATCTCGGCCATATTGCTCTTCTCGCCGCCGTCGATATGGGCATCGGGGTCGGCGGACGCCCAAAGCGCGAACTTGTAGCCGTGCGGCAGGACGAACATGACGAAGTTGCCGGACGTATAGGCCGGCTCTACGCCGAAAAGGCCGGCATAGAGATTGGCGCTGGCCAACGGGTCTTCGACGAAGAGGATGGTGTAGTTCGGGGTATTCATGACGGGTCTCCTTTCAGACACGACCGAAGACTAGACCCGCATGCTGTCAGTTTCCGGCAGCATCCTGAGATGGAATTTTCTCCTGTTCCCGCCACGCTTTGAGCAATGCGGCCCTCCGCTTCGGATAGCGTATGTCGGTCATCTCCATTGCGCTTATCCTGTCGGTGCGGAAATGGCGGAACCCGTCGCGCAGCTCGCACCAGCAGACGACGACGCGCGCCTTGTCGAAGAAGCCGAGCGCCAATGGCCAGATGGTGCGCCGGGTGTCGCGGCCGGAAAGATCGCGATAGGCGATGGCGAGCTTGCGCTCGGCGCGGATGGCGCGGCGCAGGAGCGTCAGGTCGATCCGTTCGATCGGCTGGCGGATCGCCTGCCCGACGAGAAGGCCGTTGGAATCGACCTTGTCGCGCAGGTCGGCAGGCAGCACGGCGGTGATCTTGGCAAGCGCATTGCCTGCTGCCGCCCCGAGCCGTGCATCGGCGCTTCGCCGCGCTACCCAGCGCTGGCCGAGAACCAGCGCCTCCAGTTCATCCTCGGAAAACATCAGCGGCGGCAACATGAAGCCGGGGCGCAGCACATAGCCCACGCCCGGCTCGCCCTCGATCGTCGCGCCCTGCGCCTGCAGGCTTGCAATGTCGCGATAAAGCGTGCGCAAACTGACGCCGGTCTCGGCGGCAAGCGCGCGTCCGCTTACCGGCCGGCGATGCCTGCGCAGAACTTCGATGAGTGTCAGGAGGCGCTCCGAACGCGACATGCGGGCTCGCTCCCGGTATGGCTTTTCGCGGCGATTTCTCCGTCCAGCCTATTCCATTCGAGGGGCGCGGACGATACCAATTCCACGACATCAGACAGGGTAGCCCAGTGACATCTTCCAGAAGCAACCTGCAAGCCGCGATCCGCACGATCCCGGACTATCCCAAGCCGGGCATCCTGTTTCGCGACATCACCACGCTGCTTGGCGATGCGCGTGCGTTCCGCCGTGCGGTGGACGAGCTCGTCCATCCCTATGCCGGGTCGAAGATCGACAAGATCGCCGGTATCGAGGCGCGCGGCTTCATCCTCGGCGGGGCGATGGCGCATCAGCTCTCGTCCGGCTTCATCCCCATCCGCAAGAAGGGCAAGCTGCCGCACGATACGGTGCGGGTCGCCTACAGCCTCGAATATGGCATCGACGAGATGGAGATGCATCGCGACGCAGTTGCGCCGGGCGAGAAGGTGATCCTCGTGGACGACCTCATCGCCACCGGCGGCACGGCGGAAGGGGCAGTCAAGCTGCTGCGCCAGATGGGGGCGGACATCGTCGCTGCCTGCTTCGTCATCGACCTGCCGGACCTCGGCGGCCGCAAGAAGCTCGAGGCGCTCGGCGTCGACGTGCGCACGCTGGTTTCCTTCGACGGGCACTGATTCAGCCACCTGCTGCGTTTACGGACGCAAAGCCGCTGAATACCTCGCTGGAATTACTCTAGCCGGTCTTGAGAAGCACGTCGCTCTCGAATTCCAGCACCTTGCTTCCAGCCTCGTCATAGGCCTCGCACAGGCTGGTGAGCACGTTCCATTCCGGCCTTGCGGGATGCCTTCGCAGATGCATGGCGCGCCGGCTATAGGTCAGCGTCGTGCCGGCAAAGGTCGGTTTCAGCCAGCGCAGCTTGCGGAAGCCGGGGGAGGGGCCGAAAGCCGGTCTGGGGCCGTCGCCGGTCCAGGGACGCTCGCCCTCGGCCTGCTGGTAGAGCAGGTTCACCCGCATCCATATCGCGACAGTGTGCCAGCCGGAGGCGCATAGCGCGCCGAAAACGCTGTTCCTCGCCGCATCCTCGTCCAGATGGAACGGCTGCGGGTCGAACTTGCGCGCGAAGGTCTTGATCTCCTCGGCCTCGAATGTGTGGGAGCCGATGACGACCGTTTCGCCGATCTGGAGGAAATCGTCCAGCGCGCTCATGCCACGGCGTCCCGGGTGAGGAACATTGCTGCATTCTCCGTTTCCAGCACCACCTCACCATGCTGGTTCCAGAGGCGGTGGCGACAGGTGACGATGCCGAGATGCGGCCGCGTCTGCGAGCGCCGCAGCGCCGCGATCTCGACCTCGCCCGACAGGGTGTCGCCGGCGAGGACCGGCCGCCGCCAGCGCGCATATTCGACGCCGGGCGCACCCTGGGCGGTAGAGTCCAGCAGCAGGGCGTCACAGGCCATGCGCATAAGCATGCCGCAGGTATGCCATCCGGATGCCGCGAGCCCGCCAAGCAGGCTCGCCTTGCCTGCTTCCTCGTCGAGATGCATCGGCTGCATGTCGAATTCCGAGGCGAAGGCGACGATCTCCTCGGCCGTGACGTGCTTCGGCCCCAGCGGGAAGGTCTGGCCGACCGTCAGATCGTCGAACGCCCATGTCGGGCTCTTTGCCATGCCCACGCCTCAGGTGTTGAACTTGAACAGCATCACGTCGCCGTCATTGACGACATATTCCTTGCCTTCATCGCGCGCCTTGCCAGCTTCCTTGGCGGCGGTCTCGCCGCCGAACGATACATAATCGTTGAAGGCGATCGTCTGGGCGCGGATGAAACCACGCTCGAAATCCGTATGGATCACGCCGGCCGCCTGCGGCGCTTTCATGCCGCGGGTGATCGTCCAGGCACGCGTCTCCTTCGGGCCGGCGGTGAAATAGGTGATGAGGTCGAGCAGGTCGTAGCCGGCACGGATGAGCCGGTCGAGGCCGGGTTCCTCGAGGCCGAGATCGGCGAGGAACTCGACCGCCTCCTCGTCCGGCAATTGCGCCACCTCGGCTTCGATGGCGGCAGAAATGACGACGGTGCCGGCGCCCTGCGCCTCGGCCATCTTGGCCACTGCCTGCGTGTGGGCATTGCCCTTCGCCGCGTCGCCCTCGGCCACGTTGCACACATAGAGCACGGGCTTGGAAGTGAGCAGGTTCAGGCCCCGCAGGATCATCAGGTCTTCCGCAGCGATGCCCTTCAGCATCACGCGCACCGGCTTGCCGTCCTGCAGCAGCGCAAGTGCGGCTTCCATCACCGGCAGGATGGCGAGCGCCTCCTTTTCCTTGCTGGTCGCGCGCTTGCGGATCTGCACGATGCGGCGCTCGAGGCTTTCGAGGTCGGAGAGCATCAGCTCGGTCTCGACCGTCTCGGCGTCGGCCACCGGGTCAATCCGTCCCTCCACATGGGTGATGTCGTCGTCCTCGAAGCAGCGCAGCACATGCACGATGGCGTCGACCTCGCGGATATTGGCGAGGAACTGGTTGCCGAGGCCTTCACCCTTGGAGGCGCCGCGCACGAGGCCGGCAATGTCGACGAAGGAGATGCGGGTCGGGATGATCTCCTTCGAGCCGGCGATGGAGGCGATCGCCTTCAGGCGCGAATCCGGAACCGCGACCTCGCCGGTATTGGGCTCGATGGTGCAGAACGGATAATTCGCCGCCTGTGCCGCGGCCGTTCTGGTGAGCGCGTTGAAGAGCGTCGACTTGCCCACATTCGGCAGGCCGACGATGCCGCATTTGAAACCCATGATCTCTCCTGGAGAGGCGATAGAAGTTGCCGCAGGCTATGGGCGTCCCATCCCGGATCGTCAAGCCTTGGCCCGGATCGTCAGGCCTTGGCAGCTTCCTCCCTGCGCACCCGATAGCGCGCGTGGATGGTGCCGTTCTTCAGCGGCGAGGCATATTCGAGATCCAGCCAGCGATCAGCCTGCATGCCACCGAAAGCGGGGATGCCGGAGCCCAGGACCACCGGTATGATGCCGATCTCCACGATATCCAGCAGGCCTGCATCGAGGAACTGGCGGACAAGGTTTCCGCCGCCGAACAGCCAGATACGTCCCCCCGCCTCGCGTTCGGCCAGTGCGGTCAGCATCCCCGCCGGGGAAGCGTCGAGGGCGAATGCGCCATCGGGCAGATCGTCGACCGGCTGCCGCGTCGCGACCAGCGTGGGCCAGCGCCCATAGTCCCATCCGCCGCCGCGTCGGGCCGCCTCGTAGGAAACGCGGCCCATCACAATGCCGGACAGGGAATCGAGGAAGGTCGAGAAATCGTAATCGTCGTCGGCGGGAAACCTGTCGAGCCAGTCGACGGCGCCATCGGCACGGGCAATGAAGCCGTCCAGGCTCATTGCGAACATGTAGATCACTTCGCGCATTTCGCCTCCTTCTGCCCGGCTGGGCCGCTGCGGATCAGTCCTTGCCGAAGAGCTTCTTCAGCATGGCCGCCATCGGCCCGCTCTCCGGCAGATTGACCGCGGGGCGTTGCGGGCGCGACTGGCGGATGTGGCTCTGCCCGGCTTTGGCTGGCTTTTCCGCCGCCGGCCCGGCCGCGCCTTTGGCATAGGGCTTCGGGTCCCCGGTGGGGACCGCGAGGCTGATCCTGTTCATCGCTTCATTGTCATTGCCTTGCGCGATCAGGGGAGCCGCATCGGCGATGGCGTCGAGCAGCGGTTCGAGCCAGTCGTCGGCCTTGGCGAAATCGCCCAGTACGTGGTGCAGCACCAGTTCCTTCACGCCGGGATGGCCGATGCCGATCCGCACGCGGCGATATTCCTTGCCGCAATGGGCATCGACGGACTTGATGCCATTGTGGCCGCCGGCGCCGCCGCCGGTCTTGATGCGCACCTTGCCCGGTGCGAGATCCAGCTCGTCGTAGAAAACGGTGATGTCGGCCGGGGTCGACTTGTAGAAGCGCATTGCTTCGCCCACGGCCTGGCCCGACAGGTTCATGAAGGTCTGCGGCTTCATCAGCAGCACCTTTTCGCCGCCGATCATGCCTTCGGCGACGAGCGCCTGGAACTTCTTCGCCCAGGGCGAAAAGGAATGGCGGCGGGCTATCGTGTCCGCCGCCATGAAGCCGACATTGTGCCGGTTCCGCTCATATTTCGAGCCGGGATTGCCGAGACCTGCAAAGATGCGCATGTCGCCTCCCGGCTAAAGCATTTTGCAGCCAGGCGAAACCGCCTGGTGTCGCACAAATGCGGCTAGACAAAGCGATAGAGCGGGTCGGCGTCTCCATGAAACGCTGAACCGCTCCAAAGCGGGGATTACTCCTCGCCGTTCTCTTCCGCTTCCTCGGCCTCGTCGGCCGCCGCATCCTCTTCCGAACGCAGGCCCGCGGGCGCCGCGATGGTCGCGATGGTGAAGTCGCGATCGGTGATCGTCGGCTTCACGCCGTCGGGCAGCTTCACTGCCGAGATGTGGATGGAATCACCGAGATCGGTGCCGGTCAGGTCGACCGTGATCGAATCCGGGATCGCATTGGCCGGAGCGCTGAACTCAACCTCGTGGCGGACGATGTTCAGCACGCCGCCGCGCTTGAGACCGGGCGACTTTTCCTCGTTCTCGAAGTGAACGGGGATCTGCACGGTGACGACAGTGTTCTTGCCGACGCGCAGGAAGTCGACATGCATGGGGAAGTCGCGGACCGGGTCGAGCTGGAAGTCCTTCGGCAGGACCTGAATCTTCTTTCCGTCGACGTCGATCGTGGCGATCGTCGTCAGGAAACCGCCGCCGTGAATCTTGTAGTAGATTTCCTTGTAGGACAGCGCGATCGACAGCGGGGGCTGCTTGTCGCCGTAGATGACTGCTGGAATCTTGCCTTGACGACGGATCTCACGGGCGGACCCCTTACCTGCCCGATCGCGCGCCTCGGCCTTGAGCTCGTAGCTCTCGTGGCTCATGGCATTACCTTTCTTCGTTGCTGGAGCGTCCGGCGGGAGCGTATCCATGTCCGAACGTCGAAAGCCGCCATCTCGCGCCATGTCCTTCCGGACAGTGACGCAGCCAGGCAGCTCCCATCCGCGTTGCCTCCAAGGGTGTCTACGCGGGTGGCGGCTCCTTAGCCGAACATGCCGATGAAGGCAAGGTTTTGCGGAGTCGCCGGCGGAGGGCAGCTATACTTTTGCGCGGCGTAGCGCTAGGTAGCGCGCAAACGGCATGGCTGCGCACCGCACCGTGCCCATGCGCGTCGCCGCGCATCGCTCCCCTCACACGGAAAGACGTTCCCGTTGACACAGTTTCCAGGCATTCTGCCATCGCTTGCCAATGCGCTCGAGAAGCGCGGCTTCGACGCACTGACCCCGGTCCAGGCCGCCGTGATCGCGCCGGAACTTGCCGGGCGCGACGCGCTGGTCTCGGCGCAGACCGGATCGGGCAAGACGGTTGCCTTCGGTCTGGCGATGGCTCCCGACCTGCTTGGCGACAATGATCGCTTCGAGGCCGCCGCCACGCCGCTTGCGCTTGCCGTGGCGCCGACGCGCGAACTTGCCCTTCAGGTGAAGCGCGAGCTCGAATGGCTCTACGGCGAAGCAGGCGCGGTGGTGGCCTCCTGCGTCGGCGGCATGGACATGCGCACCGAGCGGCGCGCGCTGGAGCGGGGCGCGCATATCGTGGTCGGCACGCCGGGGCGGCTGCGCGACCACATCACCCGCCATGCGCTGGACATGTCGGCGCTGCGCGCCGTCGTGCTCGACGAGGCCGACGAGATGCTCGACCTCGGCTTCCGCGACGATCTCGAATTCATCCTGGAGTCTGCGCCGGCGGATCGCCGCACGCTGATGTTCTCCGCCACCGTTCCGCGCGCCATCTAGACGCTGGCCGGCCGCTACCAGCGCGATGCGGTGCGGCTGGCGACGGTGGGCGAGGCGCGGCAGCATGGCGACATCGCCTATCGCGCGCTGATGGTTGCAGCCAGCGACCGCGAGAACGCCATCATCAACGTGCTGCGCTATTATGAGGCAGCCAACGCGCTGGTGTTCTGCTCGACGCGCGCGGCGGTGAACCACCTTGCGGCGCGCTTCAACAATCGGGGCTTTTCGGCCGTGTCGCTGTCGGGCGAGTTGAGCCAGAGCGAGCGCACCCATGCCTTGCAGGCCATGCGCGACGGCCGCGCGCGGGTGTGTATCGCCACCGATGTCGCCGCGCGCGGCATCGACCTGCCCAATCTCGAACTCGTGGTTCATGCCGACCTGCCGACCAATCCGGAAACGCTGCTGCACCGCAGCGGGCGCACCGGCCGGGCGGGGCGCAAGGGCGTCAGTGTTCTGATCGTTCCCACCAATGCGCATCGCCGCGCTGAACGCCTGCTCCACAATGCGGCGATCGCGGCGGAATGGGCGCGTGCGCCCTCGGCGGAGGAAGTCTCGGCGCGGGACGATGAGAGGCTGCTGTCCGATCCGCTGCTGGCGGAAGCGGTGCAGGATCAGGAACAGGCGCTGGTGGAGGCATTGATGGCGCGCTACGCGCCGGAGCAGATCGCCGCCGCCTTCATCCGCAGGCACCGCGCCGGCAAGTCTGCGCCGGAGGAGCTGATCGAGGTGAATATCGGCGTTCCGGGCGCCATGCGCGGACGCAGGGAGGATGCCCGGCCTTCGCCGCGCGCGGAGTTCGGCGCGAGCGTCTGGATTTCCCTGTCGGTCGGGCGCCGGCAGAGTGCGGAGCCGCGCTGGATCATTCCGATGCTGTGCCGGGTCGGCAAGATCACCAAGCAGGAGATCGGCGCCATCCGCATGCAGACGCATGAGACATTCGTGCAGATCGCCGCCGATGCGGTCGACGGCTTCTGGAAAGCAGTCGGTCCGGAGCGCCAGGTCCAGGATGGAATTCTCCTTGTGCCCGTCGACGGCGTGCCCGATTTCAGCCGGCAGGGGCAGGACAGGCCGCGTGCTCCCAAGCCTTATGCAAGGCCGCGGGATGGCCGACCGGAGGACAGGCCGGCGCGCAAGCCGTGGCAGCAGGATCGCCCAGCCGAAGAACGGGCCCACAAGCCGGTGAAGCGTGCATCCGGCGAGGATCGTCCCGCCCGCGCCGACGGTCCCGCCAAGCCGGCCGGCTGGGCCAAGCCGGGCGGCAAGGGCAAGAAGAAGTTCGACAAGCCGCGCGGCGAAGGTGGTGCACCGGTTGCCGGCAAGCCGAAATTCAAGGGCAAGAAGGGCAAGCCCGGCGCGTAAGCCGCCGGGCGCAATGACACCCGTCTATTCTTGACCTGCGCGGGCCGGAAACCCTCCGGTCAGCCGTGCTTCACGCGTGGCAGGAAGACCACGAGGAGACCGAGGAAGGGCAGGTAGGAGCAGATCGCGTAGACGAAATCGATGCCCTTCCAGTCCGCCACGATGCCGAGCGCCGCCGCTGCAATGCCGGCCATGCCGAAGGCGAAGCCGAAGAACAGGCCGGCGATCATGCCGACGCGGCCTGGCACCAGTTCCTGCGCGAAGACGACGATGGCCGGGAAGGCCGAGGACAGGACCAGGCCGATGATGAAGGTCAGGATCGGCGTCCAGGTCAGGTCGACATAGGGCAGAGCGAGCGAGAAGGGCAGCACGCCGAGGATCGACAGCCAGATCACGTTGCGCGCGCCGATGCGGTCGCCGATGGGCCCGCCGAGCAGGGTGCCGAGCGCGGTCGCGCCAAGGAAGACGAAGAGCAGGATCTGCGAGGTCTGCACGCTGACGCCGAAGCGGTGGATCACATAGAAGGTATAGTAGCTCGAAAAGCTCACCATGTAGATGTTCTTGGCGAAGGTGAGCATGGCCAGCACCGCCAGCGCGGTGACGATCGTCTTGCGCGGCAGGGCCGGCGCGGCGGAGGCGCTGCGCTTCTTCGCGGCGAGGCTGTAGCGGCGCTGCCATGCGGCGACCCGGCTCAGGATCGCCATGCCGGCAAAGGCCACGAGCGCGAACCAGGCCACGCTGGTCTGCCCGCGCGGCACGATGATGAAGGCGGCCAGCAGCGGACCGATCGCCGAGCCGAAATTGCCGCCCACCTGGAACCAGGATTGCGCAAGGCCGAAGCGGCCGCCGGAGGCCATGCGCGCCACGCGCGAGGCTTCGGGGTGGAAGATGGCCGAGCCGATGCCGATCATGCCGGCGCCGCCCAGAAGGCCCGCATAGCTGTGTGAAAAGGCCAGAAACAGCAGGCCGCAAAGGCTGGCGGCCATGCCGAAGGGCAGCGAATAGGGCATTGGCCGCTTGTCGGTGTAGAGGCCGATGGCCGGCTGCAGCAGCGATGCGGTGACCTGGAAGGTGAATGTCAGGAGGCCGATCTGCCAGAAGGCGAGCTGGTAGTCTTCCTTGATCATCGGATAGAGCGCCGCCAGCAGCGACTGCATCACATCGTTGAGCATGTGGCAGAGGCTGGTGGCGAAGATCACCAGGAAGACGGTATTCTCGACCTGCGGACGGGAGGGAGCGGCTGTATCGGTCACGGGCGGTTCCTTTGAACGATGCCCGCATAGACCTTTGTGACCGGACAGGCCAGTGCCGGTGATGAGGCCAGACATGGCAGCCATGCGCTGCCTGTGCGCATGGCTGACGCTACCAGCCCCGGTCGATCCCGATCAGTCGAAGAGGCTCGACACCGATTCCTCGCTGGCCGTGCGCGAGATCGCCTCGCCGATCAGGTCGGCGATGGTGACGGTGCGGATATTGTGCGCCGCTTCCACGCTCGATGTCGGCTGGATCGAATCGGTGATGACCAGTTCGCGCAGCTTGGAGCCGGTGATGCGCGCAACCGCGCCGCCGGAAAGCACGCCATGGGTGATATAGGCGGTGACGCTGGTCGCGCCATTGGCGAGCAGGGCGTCGGCCGCGTTGCAGAGCGTGCCGCCGGAATCGACGATGTCGTCGATGAGCAGGCAGTCCTTGCCATGCACGTCGCCGATGACGTTCATCACTTCCGATTCGCCCGGCCGGTCGCGGCGCTTGTCGACGATGGCGAGCTGCGCATCGATGCGCTTGGCGAGCGCGCGGGCGCGCACCACGCCGCCCACGTCGGGCGACACGACCATGACGTTGGGCAGCTTGTAGTGCTTCTTCACGTCGCGGGCGAGCACCGGTACGGCGAAGAGGTTGTCTGTCGGGATATCGAAGAAGCCCTGGATCTGGCCGGCATGCAGGTCGAGCGTCAGCACGCGGTCGGCGCCGGCCTGGGTGATGAGGTTCGATACCAGCTTGGCCGAGATCGGCGTGCGGCCCGAGGCCCGACGATCCTGCCGCGCATAGCCGAAATAGGGAATCACCGCCGTGATGCGCCGCGCCGAGGAACGGCGGAAGGCGTCGATCATGATGAGGAGTTCCATCAGGTGATCATTGGCGGGATAGGAGGTCGACTGGAGGACGAAGACGTCCTCGCCGCGCACATTCTCCTGGATCTCGACGAAGATCTCCTGATCGGCAAACCGCCTGACGCTGGCTTTGCCGATCGAAATGTTGAGGTATCGGGCAACGGCCTCGGCCAGTACCCGGTTGGAATTGCCCGCAAAGAGCTTCATGCAGATTTCCCCGGCAACGGCCTCGAGAATATGCCTGCGCTTTTAGCGGCGTTGATCGCTATTGCAAGCCTTGCCGGCGAAATGAGCGCAGCATTGCACCACGAAGTTAACCGGCGCGGGCTGCGAGCCATGCCGTGAGGTCGTCGATGGTGCGGTCGGCTATCGCCTGCATGGTGCGCTGCGTGACCGCCGACCAGCCCTCGCCGCCGCCGCCGCTCTCCTTTTCCTGCCCCTGTATGCGGTGCAGCCGGTTGCCGGATGGGTCGAGCACGTCCCAGACATAGATGACCGTCGTCTGGGAGCCTTCGGTGAAGGCGGAGAAATAGCCCTTCAGCATATGAGTGGCGTTGGCCGTGCCGGCCGGCACCAATGCGATGCCGCGCTCCGTCGCCCGCACGCTCAGCTGTTGCGCCAGCGGGGTCGCGGCATTTTCGGCCGCACCGACGACGGGCGCGACGAAGACGCGTGCGCTGCCGGGTGCGATTGCCGCAACCGCCGGCGGGGGGGTGGCCATCGTGGCTGAAGCGGGAGGCGCGATGGGTGCCGCCACCTCCGGCGCGCGGTCCGCGCCGACGGGCTGGAGCGCATTCGGATCGAGGACGGCTGCGGTGTTGTTGCAGCCGGACAGTGCCAGTGCAGCCAGCATCAGCCCGGCGCGGAAAGCGCGTCTCATTCTTTCATCTCCCCGTACAATCCGCCAGCGCGGACCGGCCGTCGTGAAAGTCCCTCGGCTGCATTATGCCATTCAACGTATGATCAAGTCGAGATCATGCCGGGAAAGCGGCTTCGGCGCAGCCTCGGTGGTGAGATAGGTGCGCCCCAGCGTCATCGCCGTCTCGCTGTCGGAATCCATGATGATCATATGGGCGAACAGCGTCATCGAGGGTGCGATGAGCTCGGTATTGCCGGCATAGAACATCGGCTCGTCCATCCAGGATGGCGTGAAGCGGGCGCCCAGCGAATAGCCGCAGGCATTGAGCCGATGGCGCGTGAGGCCGCGCGCTTCCATCACCCGCGCATGGGCGTCGAAGACGTCGCCGAAGGTCTTGCCGGGTACCATCGCCTTCTCGACCGCGAGAAGCGCCTCGTTCGACGCCTCGTAAAGCTCCTGATGCCGCTTCGAGACCTTGCCCACCAGCACGGTGCGCATCATGGCGGCATGGTAGTGGTGGAAGGTGCCGGCCCATTCCAGCGTGAGCTGGTCATTCTTGGTGAGTTTGCGGCGACCGGCCTTGTAGCGGCACAGCAGCGCGTCCGCGCCCGAACCGATGATGAACTCGTTGGCCGGATAGTCGCCGCCGCCAGCGAAGATCGCGCCCTGCATGGCGGCGAGGATCGCGCCCTCGTCGGCGCCCTGGCCGATCAGCGGCAGGGCGGCGTCCAGCGCATCGTCGGCGAGGGCGGCTGCTTTCTCCACCTTCCTGATTTCCGCGGCGCTTTTCAGCAGACGCAGCCGGCCGACGATGCCGGAAGCGTCGACGACGGTGCCGAAGGTCTTGAGCTGCTCGTCGAGCAGGTGGGTGTTGCGGCCTGTCAGCCCGTGCGTGGCATATTCCACGCCGATCCGGCAGCCGAGCAGGTCGAGGTCGTTGAGGAGGTTGCGCAGGTCTATCGCCGGATTGGCGCCCTCGCGGTCGGTCCAGACGACGACGTTTTCGAGGGTGGAGGTGTGGCGCGCCTGGCGCATGTCCGCCGAACGCGTCAGCAGCACCATCTGGCCATCCGCCTTCATCACCAGGCACTGGAAGAAGCAGAAGCCGAATGTGTCGTAGCCGGTCAGCCAATACATGCTCTCCTGCGCGAAGAGCAGGATGGCATCGAGCTTGTTCTCGCTCATCTCCATGATGAGACGGTCGCGCCGCGCGTCAAACTCGGCCGTGTCGAAATGCAGGGCCATCATGCCTCCTGAAGAACAATCGCGGATATCTGGCGCCCATAGTCGGGCTCGTTGCGATGCGTGGTGCGCCGGTAGGAAAAGAAGCGGTCCTCGTCGGCATAGGTGCACAGGCCGAGTTGCGAGGCATCGACGCCGGCCGCCGCGAGGCGGGTCACCGTATAGCCATTGAGGTCGAACATGGCGTGGTCCGCGCGGGGCGAGGGGGCGAACCAGCGGGAATTGGCTGGATCGGCCGATACGAAGCGCTCGACGAATTCCGGCCCAACCTCATAGGCCGTCTGGCTGATCGAGGGGCCGAGCACGGCCACGATATGATTGCGGGCGGCCCCGAGCCGTTCCATCGCATCGACCGTCGCTTCCAATATGCCGGTGAAGGCGCCCTTCCATCCCGCATGGGCCGCGCCGATGACGCGCGCTTGCGGGTCGGCGAACAGGACCGGCCCGCAATCGGCCGTCAGCACGCCCAGCGCCATGCCGGGGCGGTCGGTCACCATGGCGTCGGCGCGGGGGCGCTCAGTTCCGAAGGGAGCATCGACCGCCACCGCATCGGCCGAGTGGACCTGATGCACCGAGACGAGATGGCTGGCGTCGACACCCATCCAGCGCGCCACGCGGCTGCGGTTCTCCGCCACGTCCTGGGGCCGGTCATCGCTGCCCTGGCCGACATTGAGGCCTTGATAGACCCCCTGCGACACGCCGCCGACACGGGTGAAGAAACCATGGCGAATGCCGTTTTCGGCAAAAGGATCCAGCGCTGGCGACCGAATCGGATCCGGTCCAACAGTTTCATGCATCGGTTGTCATTGTCCCTTCCGGCCGCCGAGTACCATGGCACTGACTGGTCGCGCCGGCTCCGATTTGTGCGCGGGATGGTGCGGCAGCGGCATGGTCAAGTCAATCCGCCTGCGCGGCGAGCGGCTGCCGGCGGCAGGTTCAGGCCTTGGGGGCCGACGAGCATGGCCTTGAAAAGCGTGCCCATCTGTTCCGGCCCGGCCAGCCGCTCGACCTCGCTGGAAAGCCGTTCCTGGAGCTCGCGCCCGCGCCCCGATCCCAGCCGCCCGGCGCGTTCGATCAGGCCCATGTCGAGCAGGAATTCGCCCTGCGTCATGAGTTGAGCGTCGAGACCCTGGGCGCGCATGGCGGCAAGAAGCGGCGTGAAATCGACATGCGAGGTGAGGTCGGCCATCCCGGGATCGGCGAGCGGATCGGCATAGGCGTGTTCCTGCAATGCCTGCAGCGTATCGCCGAGCAGCGGGCCTTCATAGCCATAGTCGATGAGCAGCGCCGCGCCGCCATGGCGCGCCAGGTGGTTGCCGATCCCGCTTGCGACGGCCTCGCGCGCCGGCGCCGTTTCAAAGATCGCACCGGCGGGCACCGTAGCGGCATCGGCGGGCAGCAGGCCGGGTTCGATGCCGGTCGCGGCGGCGGCGAAGGCGAGGCCGCCATCGGCATCGACCGTCACCGCGCGCTCGCGCCAGCCCGAGCCCGTCTTCACGAACTGGCGCATGGGCACGGCATCGAGCAATTCGTTGCCGACGAGGAGCAGCGGGCCATCCGGCAAGGCCGCGAGGTTCTCGTGCCATTCGACGTGGGCCTCGCCGAGCGTGGCCGCCTGTACCTCGCGCAGCCGTGGCGAAATCTCGATCAGGGCGGCGGGGCGCTCCAGCATGGCCGGTGCGACGCGGCCGAGCGTGCGCAGCATGTCCTTCATCAGCGTGCCGCGGCCGGGGCCGATCTCCGCCACGGTGACGCCGGCGGGTTTGCCGAGCAGCGTCCAGCTTTCGGCCAACCAGATCGCGACCAGTTCGCCGAACATCTGGCTGATTTCGGGGGCTGTCGTGAAGTCGCCGGCCGCGCCGAAAGGCTCGCGCGTCATGTAGTAGCCGTCGGCGGGGTCAAACAGGCATTGCGCCATATATTCGGCGACGGTGAGCGGGCCGGCAGCGGCGATGAGCTGTGCAAGCCGCTGCCGCAATCCGCTCATGCGGCTGTCTTTCGCGCCCGCGCCATCGCCCAAAGGCCGACCAGGAAGATCGGCAGGGACAGGATCATGCCCATGGTGAGCCAGTTGCCGGCGAGATAGCCGATATGGGCGTCGGGCTCGCGGAAGAACTCGACGAAGATGCGCGATGCCGCATAGCCGGCGATGAAGGTGCCGGCGACGAGGCCGGGCCGCGCCAGCGCGCCGCGCCGCCAGATCAGCCATGCAAGGACAAGGAAGAGCACCAGTCCCTCCAGCCCCGCTTCGTAGATCTGGCTGGGATGGCGGGGGAAGGGGCCGCCATTGGGAAAGACCACCGCCCAGGGTACGTCCGTGACGCGGCCCCAGAGCTCGGAATTGATGAAATTGGTCAGGCGCACCAGCCCCAGCCCCACCGGCGCGCCGGCGGCGATCACATCGAACAGGCTCCATGCCGGAATGCCGCGCCGATAGGCGAAGAAGATCATGGCGAGGGTGACGCCGAGCAGTCCGCCATGGAAGGACATGCCGCCCTGCCACACGGCGAAGATACCCAGCGGCTCGGCCAGATAGCGCTGGAAATCGTAGAACAGGATGTAGCCGATGCGGCCGCCCGCGACGACGCCTATCGCCGCCCAGAGCAGGAAATCGTCGATGTGGTCCGGCACCATGGGTGCCTGGCCGGCGGGCCAGAGACGCCCCGTGGCGATGATCCGCTTGGCATACCACCAGGCGAAGAGGATGCCGATGACATAGCCGATGCCGTACCAGTGGATCGCCAGTGGGCCGAGGCGGATAAGGACCGGATCGATCTGCGGGAAGGGAAGCGCGGCCAGCGGCAGCAGGATGGTTTCAGGCATTGTCGATCCGTTCCGTCCGAATGAGGGCGGACCATGATGGAGCGGCCGGGGGCCGTCAAGGCAAAGGCGGCGTCCATGGCGGTCGATATGCCTTGCAATGATTCGCCGCCGCTCCTAGGTGAGAAGACAGACCGAGCAGCCGGAGGCAGCCATGACCACGACGGGACCAAACCGTATCCTCGACGAGTTCGCCAAGCTGATGACCGATGCGGCCGGTGCCGCGCAGGGCGTGCGGCGCGAGGTCGAGACGGCATTTCGCGCGCAGGCGGAGCGCATGCTCAATTCCATGGAACTCGTCCAGCGCGAGGAATTCGAGGCGGTGCGCGAAATGGCGGTGAAAGCCCGCGCCGAGAACGACCGGCTGGCGGCGCGGCTGGCGGCGCTGGAGGAAAAGCTCTCCGGATCCGCTTCCGCCAATGAATATGCGCCTGAGACAGCCGCCAAGGCTGCGCCGAAGCCGCGCGCGAAAAAATAATCGCGCCTTTTCCACAAAGGCGGCCGACCTCCGCGAGGGGGCAAAAAGCCTTTGCCGCGAATCCCTTATGAAGCCTGCCGGTATCTAGCCGGCGTCACTGTCCACAGTGACTTTCACCAGCTAACCCACTTTGGGGCTGGTCAGGCGACTCTGCATCAATAGACTGAATTTACTGTGTGATTCGGAACGCAGTCGCGAACAGGCAATGTGCCATGGTCCGCGTGCGGTCTCGTTGTACGGGTATGGGGACCGGGTTCAGTAAACGAGTGGCATTTTGACCGGGGGCGTCGAGGGGCGTTTCCACGAACGGGGAAGTCTTGCCTGATGAGCCTTATCGAACTCGAGATTGCGCGCGAGCTGCATCCTGTCGATGTGATCGAACATGTCGCGCAGACCAATGACTGGTCCTTCGAGCGCAGCGGCGATGACGAGATCGGCATATCCGTTGCCGGCACATGGACAGATTATCATGTCTCCTTCTCCTGGATGGAAGATTTCGAGGCGCTGCATCTGGCCTGCGCCTTCGACATCAAGGTGCCCGAGACCCGCACGCTGGAGGTGATGCGCCTCCTGTCGCTCATCAACGAGCAGATGCTGTTCGGCCATTTCGACCTGTGGGAGCAGGAGGGCGCGATCATGTTCCGGCAAGCATTGCTGCTGTCGGGCGGGGCGGAGCCGACGAGCCAGCAGGTGGAGGTGCTGCTCAACAGCGCGCTCGAAGCCTGCGAATGCTATTTCCAGGCGTTCCAGTTCGTCATCTGGTCCGGTGTGTCGGCGCGCGAGGCGCTGTCAAACGTCCTGTTCGAGACGCACGGAAACGCCTGACAATGTCCGCCGGGGAAATGGCGCCGCAGATCGGCTACGCGGATTTCGAGAAGGTCGATATCCGCGCCGGTACGATCGTCGAGGCGGAGCCCTTTCCCGAGGCGCGCAAGCCGGCGATCAAGCTGCGCATCGATTTCGGGCCGGTCATCGGCGTGAAGAAGTCATCGGCGCAGATCACCAAATATTATGCGCCGGAGAGCCTTGTCGGCCGGCAGGTCATGGCGGTGGTCAATTTCCCGCCGCGCCAGATCGGGAAATTCATGTCGGAAGTGCTGACGCTGGGCTTTCCAGACGAGAACGGCGCGGTCGTGCTCGGCGCGATCGACCGCAAGGTGCCGGACGGCGGACGGCTTTTCTGAACCTGCCCGTTCGTCCGGCTGCAAATGCTATTCACCCGGCGCGTCGCGGGTCGGGGCCAGTGGGAAAACGAGTCCCAGGAGCCCGAGCAGGCACATTGCGACGCCTGAAGTGGCGATCGCCGGAGCGACACCGAAACTCTCCGCCAGATGGCCCCAGATCCAGCTTCCTATCGCCAGTCCGCCGAACAGCATCGTGCTGTTGGTGGCCATCACGCGCCCGACGACCGCGCGCGGCGCCCACATCTGACCGGCGACGCTGAAGCCCGACAGGGCCTGCACCCAGGCGGCGCCCGACAGGACGAGAACGGCGAAGGTGACCGGGAAGCCGGGGCCCATCGACACGACGATCAGGCCGATGCCGACCATCGCGCCGGCGATCCGCACCAGCCATTCGCTGTCCACCCGGCGGCGAATCTCGTGGCTGACGGCAGCACCCAGCACGGCACCCAGGCCGAGCGCGGCCAGGAGCAGGCCGAACTGCTGCGGGCCGCCGCCGACGATGTCGCGCACCACGAGCGGCATCAAGGCCCAGATGGCGCTGCCCGTCAGGGTGAAGGTGAAGCAGCGCAGCATGGTCGTGCGCAGCGGCAGGATATTGTAGGTCGTGCGCAGGCCTTCGATGATGGCCGCCAGGATGCGGGTCTTCTGGCCGGGCGCGCGCGGCTCGACGGGCGGACGCCAGAAGAAGAGGATGATCGCGGCCGTGAGGCACGCGGCTGCGTTGAAGATGAAGGCGGCAATGGCGCCGCCGAATGCCACGATGACGCCGCCGATGGCCGGGCCCAGCGTGCGGGCGACGTTGAAGCCCAGAATGTTCAGGCTCACCGCGCCGGCGATCTCGCCGCGCGGCACGATCCGCGACACGCTGGCCTGGCCCGACGGATTGTAGAAGGCCATGCTCACGCCGATCGCGAAGGTGAAGCCGATGAGCAGCCAGGGGCCGGTATGGCCGAACCACGTCATCACCGCCAGCAGGATGGAGATCGTCGCCATCATCGACTGGGCGCTGAGCATCACGGTGCGGCGGTCATAAAGGTCGGCGATCGCGCCGCCGACAAGCGCCAGCAGCATGACCGGGGCGTTCACCGCCGTCTGCACCAGCGCGACCATGTCCGCGCGGCCATCGAGGTCGGTCATCAGCCACGAGGCACCGACCGACTGGACCATATTGCCGAAGTTCCCCGTCATGCTTGCAAGCCACATGGTCAGGAAAAGGCTGTGGGACAAAGGGGAGAGGGTAGAACCGGCTTTGGACAATGTATGAGACTCGCAAGGCTGATATGCGCGCTCTTAGAGCATCTTTCGATGCGGAAGGTAATCGCCCGGCATGCATATAACCGGGGCGGAGGACTCCGGCATTTGTTCCTGAGTGCAGCAGCTCGCTGTGGTTCAGGTTCCGGCGGCGCAAAAATGGACGCCCCAGGCGCCGCCGATCGGCGCGACGACTTCGTCTTCGACCGTAAAGCCGCCGCCCGCCAGGTGCTCACGCAGGATCGGCAGCATCTCCCAGCTGCGTTGCCGGCTCGGCGGCTCGTAGAACAGATGCAGCCGGCCATGCGGCCGCAGGATTCTCGCCACATTGGCAAGCGCAGGGCCGGCCTTCAGCCAGAAGAGGTTGACGTTGATCGCATAGACGAGGTCGAAGCTGCCGGCGGGAGCCGCGAAGGTTTCGATGGCGCAGGTTTCCACATTCACCGGAACCGGCGGTGACAGTGCGGCGAGCCGCGCGCGCGTCCTTTCGGTTGCGATCGGCGAGCGGTCTATGACGGTGAGCGATCCGCCGGTCATGCGCTGGGCGAGAAGCGATGCGGCGACGCCCGGACCGCCGCCGATTTCCAGCATATGCATGTCGGGCTCAAGCGGCAGCCGGCCGATGGACCAGACGATGCGCGCCGGAGCCTGCGCCATCAGGCCGGTATCCTGATGACGGCACGCAATCCGCCCATGGGGCTTTCGCCCAGCATGATGTCGCCACCGTGGCTGCGCGCGATGTCGCGCGCGATGGAAAGGCCGAGCCCGGTTCCCGACGAATCCTGGTTGCGCGCCTCGTCGAGCCGCACGAAGGGCTTGAACACGTGCTCGCGCTTGTCGGGCGGTATGCCGGGGCCATCGTCGTCGATGGTGACGGCCAGCATGCCATCCATGTGATGCGCCGCGACATGGACGGTGCGCGCATAGCGGAAGGCGTTGCCGATCAGGTTGCCGAGCAGCCGGCCGAAGGCGTTGGCGCGCACGACGACCTCCGGATCGCCTTCGAGCTCGACGGTCAGCTTGCGCTTGCGCAGCTTGGCCTCTTCCGTGAGCTTGTCGAAATAGGCCTTGAGATCGAAGGCGCCGGCGTCCTCGGCGGAATCGCCGCGGGCGAAGGCCAGATAGCCCTCCAGCATCGACTGCATGTCGTCGATGTCCTGGTTCAGCGCATCGGTGTCGATGCGCGAGCGCGACAGAGCGAGCTGCAGCTTGAACCGGGTCAGGATGGTGCGCAGGTCATGGCTGACGCCGGTCAGCATCGCCGTGCGCTGCTCGATCTGTCGCTCGATGCGCTCGCGCATCTCGATGAAGGCATGGCCGGCGCGCCGCACCTCCTCGGCGCCGCGCGGTTCGAAGCCGGCCGGCATCGGCCTGCCCTTGCCGAAACTCTCGGCCGCCTCGGCCAGTTGCAGGATCGGGCGGATCTGGTTGCGCAGGAAGGCGACGGCGATGGCGATCAGCACCAGCGAGGTGCCGAGCATCCATAGCAGGAAGATATGGGTGTTGGAGGCATAGGCCTGGCTGCGCCGGGCAAAGACCCGCAGCACGTTGTTTTCGAGCTGGACGCGGATTTCGATGATGTTGGAGTTGCCGACCGTGTCGATCCAGAAGGGCCGGTTGATCTGGCGCAGGATTTCGGAGCTCAGGGCCTGGTCGAGAATGGAGAAGAACGGCTTCGGCCCCGGCGGCGGCAGCGGATCGGGGGGCAGGATGTCGATCTTCAGCAGCAGCCGGTCCTGCGCGATACGGGTGATCTCGCTGTAGCCTTCTTGGGTGGGCCAGGTCTCGATCATGTCGATGATCGCCGCGATATCGCGCGTGACGGCCGAGGAAAGCCGCACCGTCACGGTCTGCCAGTGGCGTTCCATGAAGACGAAGGCGACCATCGACTGAAGCAGGATCATCGGCGCGATCACGATGATGAGCGAGCGCGCATAAAGCCGCTTGGGCAGATAGCGCGCTGCGAACCGGCGCAGGCGCAGCCATGATCGCGACAGGCGTATCGGCAACCGATGACGCGGTGCCCGCTGCGTGGATCCGACTGTCGGCTGCTCCATCGTTGCCATGTTACTCCGCGACTGCCGGGCTTGTCCCGGCCGCCCCAGCCTATTCGACGCTCAGCCGGTAACCAACACCGCGCACCGTCTGCAGCCAGACGGGATTGGAGGGATCGCGCTCGATCTTGCGGCGCAGCCGGTTGATCTGGACGTCGATCGTCCTTTCACCGACCTCGGCATCGTTGCCGACGAGCTCGTGGCGCGGGATGGTCTCGCCGGCGCGCTCGGCGAAGATCGCCAGGATTTCCTGCTCGCGGTCTGTCAGGCGCAGCGTCTCGCCGCCGCGCTTGAGCTCGCGGCGCGCGATCTGGAAGGAATAGGGGCCGAAGACGATCTGCTCCACCTTCAGCGCCGGCGCGGGGCCGCCGCGGCGAAGGATGTTGTTGATGCGCAGGACGAGCTCGCGCGGATCGAATGGCTTGGGAAGATAGTCGTCGGCGCCGGCTTCCAGCCCGGTGACGCGGGCTTCGGTCTCGGACAGCGCCGTCAGCATCAGGATCGGAACGTCGCGCGTTTCGCGCAGCGCACGCGTCAGGTCGACCCCGTTCTCGCCGGGCATCATCACGTCCAGTACCAGGAGGTCGAAATCGAGGCCTTCCAGCCGCCGGCGCGCCTCGGCCGCCGTTCCCGCCATCGTCACGCGAAAGCCGTTCTCGGTGAGGAACTGGCTGAGCAGGCGGCGGATGCGGGTGTCGTCATCGACGATGAGAATGTGGGGTGCATCATCCTCGGGCACGCCAGTGGGGGTCTGGCTCATCTCAACTCCCTCCCATGGGGCTGTTCGGGTTCTTCGTCGGCAACTTGTCGATCTGCTCCCGGAGTTCGGGATTGACCATCGCCTTCAGAAACTGCTCGACAACGGTCCTGTCGGCCGTCTCAAGCGTGCGAAGTGCATCGCTGATGCGGCGGGATTGCGGCGCGGCAAGGGCAAGCGCCAGCGCCCGGCCCTTGGCGGTGGGGTGAAGCTCCCGCTGGCGCCGGTCGCGCTCGCCCTGCACCTGCATGATGTGGCCGGTGTCGATGAGCTGCTTCAGCACCCGCGCCAGGCTCTGCTTGGTGATTTTCAGCACATCGAGAAGCTCCGCAACCGTCAGTCCCGGCATCCGGTTGACGAAATGCAGCACGCGGTGATGCGCACGCCCGAAATCGTAGTGCGTGAGGATCATGTCGGGGTCGGAGGTGAAGTCGCGATAGGCGAAGAAGAGAAGCTCGATGATGGTGAAGTCGATGTCGTTCTCGTCGACCGTCTCGGGTTTGAGCGGGACGGCGACCTTGTGCCTGACGGCTGCTTTGGCGGGCGTTTGCAAATTACGTCAGCCTTGTTGACATATTTTTCGTTGAACAGTAATTTTTGGCAAGCTTTTCGGCGAAATGCGAACGAAAAGGCGCAGGTTGCGGCCCCATGCTGGAATTTCCTTCAATCTCCGCCTCGTCTGATGCGCGCTGATCCGCGGCTTGCCGACCTGACGGGTCGTCATTCCGCAACTCTTGAAACCATAAGGAACATATTCTTCCGGGAGGCAAGGAATGGCAGCAAAACCTTTCGACCAACAAGACGGTTTTATATGGATGAACGGCGCTTTCCTGCCGTGGGCGGATGCCAGGGTGCATGTGCTGACGCATGGCCTTCACTATGCGAGCGCGGTCTTCGAGGGTGAGCGCGCCTATGGCGGCGAGATCTTCAAGCTGACGGAACATACCGAGCGCCTGCATGAATCCGCGCGCATCCTCGGCTTCACCATTCCCTATTCGGTTGCGGAGATCGACGAGGCCTGCCGGCAGCTCCTGCGCAAGCAGGGGTTCCAGGATGCCTATGTGCGGCCGATCGCCTGGCGCGGCTCCGAATCGCTCGGCGTTTCGGCGCCAGACAATCGCATCAACCTCGCCATCGCCATCTGGCAGTGGCCGAGCTATTTCGACCCGGCGCAGAAGCTCAAGGGCATCCGGCTCGACATGGCCGACTATCGCCGCCCCGACCCGCTGACGGCGCCGTCGAAGGCGAAGGCTTCCGGCCTCTACATGATCTGCACCATCTCCAAGCACGCCGCCGAGGCCAAGGGCTATGCCGATGCGCTGATGCTGGACTGGCGCGGCCGGGTCGCCGAGGCGACGGGCGCCAATGTGTTCTTCGTGAAGGATGGCGAGATCCATACGCCGACGCCGGATTGCTTCCTCGATGGAATCACCCGCCGCACCGTGATCGATCTCATCCGCCGCCGCGGCTATCGCCTGCATGAGCGCGCGATCATGCCGGAGGAAATGGCCGGCTTCGAGGAGTGTTTTCTCACCGGCACGGCGGCGGAAGTCACGCCGGTCTCCGAGATCGGCCACTATAGATTCACGGTTGGCGACGTCAGCCGCACGCTCATGGACGACTATTCGCGGGAGGTGACGCCGAAGGCCGTGGCGGCTGAATAGTTGGCGGCAGGGTTGCTGTCTCCGGAAGTTTCCATGTGCCTAAAGTCTAATTTTTTTGACATTTGGCGCATTCCGCATTCTCATCCGCTGGCCGGTATTACTGCCGGCTCCACTCGAGGGGACTAAACATGGAAACGCTCCTACCCATCATCGTCCAGATCGTGACCGGCGTCATCGGTGGCCAGGCTGTCGGCGCAGCTGTCCAGCAGGCCGCCATGTCGCAACTGCCGAAGTTGCTGAGCGGCGCCATTGGCGGCGTGGCCGGCGGCCAGATTCTCGGCGCATTGCTGGGCGATCCCGCTACGGCGGGTGCAATGGGCGGCCTGTTGGGCGATGCGGTTGGCGGTGTCGCCGGCGGCGCCGTGCTGACGGGTATCGTCGGGGCCATCATGAAGTCGATGGGCCGCGCCTGACCAAGTCAGGGCCTAACCAAGCTGGATTGCGGGGAGGGAGCCGTTGCCACGCTCCCCGCATCCGTAGCGAATCACTGCGAGCGAACAGCAACAGTCGCGGCCTGTGATAGCGGTTGCATCGCACGGCGCCCGCGGATAGCCCTCCATCCGGACCCGCTTGCCATAGGAGGCGCTCATGGGGCAGTTGCGTGCCGGAATCATCCCAGTCACCCCGTTCCAGCAGAATTGCACCATTCTGTTCGACGAGGAGACGAAGCGCGGCGTCGTGGTCGATCCCGGCGGCGATGTCGACAATATCCTCGCCGCGCTGCGGGACAATGGAATCACCGCGGAAGCGATCTGGATCACGCATGGCCATATCGACCATGCAGGCGGCGCAATGGATCTGAAGGATGCGCTTGGCGTGGACATTGTCGGGCCGCATGAGGCCGATGCGCCTTTGCTCGCCAATCTGGAGGCGCAGGGCGCGCGCTTCGGCGTCGAAGGCGGCGTGCGCAACTGCGTTCCCGACCGCTATCTCACCGAGGGCGAGACCGTGTCATTCGGCGAGCACAATTTCGAGGTGCTTCACTGTCCGGGCCATGCCCCCGGCCACGTCGTCTTCTACAACCGGGCGGCGAAATTCGCCCATGTCGGCGATGTCCTGTTTCAGGGATCGATCGGACGCACCGACCTGCCTGGCGGCGACCATGCGGCGCTGATCCGTTCGATCAAGGAAAAGCTGCTGCCGCTGGGCGACGATATCGGCTTCATCTGCGGCCATGGCCCCGGCGGACGCTTCGGCGACGAGCGGCGCGGCAACCCGTTCCTCGCCTGAGCAGGGGTCGAGCCGAAAGGAGGCGTCCTCCCGGCCCCCGTTCGATCAGTCCGCGACGCAGAAGCGCTGCTCGCCGCCATAGGTGGTGTAGGTGCCGGTGCGCGGATTGAAGCTGCGGTAGCGGTCCACGCAGTATTGATACCAGCCGCGCGACCATGGCTCGATGCCGCCGGCATAGTCGTCATAGTCACTGTCGACATAATGCGGCGCCGGCGGTTGCGGGAAGTAATCGCGATCGGCGCTGGGGCGCGGATGGCGATAGGGGTTGCGGTCATACTCGTCCTGATAGGCCGGTTCGGGGCGGGAAGCGCTGGCCACGATGGCGCCGACAGCCAGTCCCAGAATGCCGGCGGCGACGAGATTGCCCGCATTGTCGTGGCGATGTTCGACGACCGGCCGGCGGCCGTGATGGCCGCGCCAGTGCTCGCCTGCCTCGGCCATCGGCATGAGCGAAAGCGTCGTTGCAGCAACGGCGGTCGTCAGGATGAGATTTTTCAGAATGCGGTGCATGTCTTTCTCCGACCCGGCGCCATGTGATCTGGCGCGTTGTCGGAAAATCTAGGAGATGCTGCCTGAATGCAGGCTGAACGGCGGCACCGGCGCCAGGCCGACCGGACCATTTTGTAGGGACGGTCGATCCAATACGAATTTCAGCCGGCGGCCTTGCCCCGCCGGCATTTGCAGTGCCCGGAATGACGGCCTCGACTGTCCCGGCAGCAGGGCTGCGCACGGACCGGCCGACAGTTACATGACGGAGAGATTCACCGCCTTCGGCCCCTTGCCGCGCTTGTCCGGCTCGGTGTCGAAGCTGACCTTCTGGCCGTCTTCGAGGCCCGGCAGGCCGGATGCCTGGACAGCGGAAATATGGACGAACACGTCCTTGTTGCCGTCATCCGGCGTGATGAAGCCGAAGCCCTTCGCGTGATTGAAGAATTTTACCGTTCCACTCTGCGGCATGGGATGCTCCTTATCTCCCACCAACACTTTCCGCTGGCCCAAAGGCAGCGCATTCCAGGTCCTTTACACGGGGAGAAGAAACAGTTTGCATCGTCGCAGGGTCCTGCCAGACCTTCTTTTCGACGAGCCGCCCGGAGCCTTTCAATCTGCTTCTCCGGGATCAGGCTATTCCAGTCTCCGGGCCGGCAAATGCCCGAACCGCGAAATTAGTCCCGTATTTTTGGAAAAGGGCAAGCGAAAGTTTTGTGAGGCCGGGCCTCTGCCGGGCAGCCCATTATTCGCTTTGCCGAAGCGTTGGATGGCGCAGCAGGCCTGGGAAAGCCTGTATTACGACGTAGTGTGTTGTTTTTACGAAGGTCTTGGCCGTGTGGCCTGTCTTTGCCTCGCCGCCATGCGTAAGCCGAAAGTTGAAGCCGCAATAGGTGGCTGCGCCGACGCCGGCCTTCAAAGCAGAAAGGGCGCGCCGTTGCCGGCGCGCCCTTTCTGGCGATCAGATCGCTGAATGACCTCAGGCAGCCTTGAGGTTGACCGCCTTGGGGCCCTTGCCCATGCGGTCCGGCTCGACGTCGAAGGTGACCTTCTGGCCATCAACGAGCGTGCGCAGGCCGGAAGCCTCGACTGCGGAAATGTGGACGAAAACGTCCTTGGCGCCACCGTCGGGGGTGATGAAGCCGAAACCCTTGGTGGTGTTGAAGAACTTGACGGTGCCGGTCTGAGACATAGGGAAACTCCTTTTCCCGTTTGAAAGCGTCTGTGCCACTTGCACAGTTTCGCAGTGGTCGAGATTTCACGATGACGGGGAAAGGTCGTTCAATATACGTTCCAGTCTCCGGGTCAGCAAAGCCCGAACATCGCCATATATGCCACGTCGTGTCTTCTGCTGCAAGCGCGCCGCGACAAGGGAACGCAGGAACATCAGTTGCGGCTGACGCAGGCGAGATAGACGCGCGTCCAGCGCAGCGCCATTTCCCGGTTCTCGGTGCGCTCGGCAACCAGCGCGCGCGTCAGCGCTTCGGCGGGAGCGAGGTCCCCCCAGACGTCCTGCAGGTTCGCGACAGCATCCGCCAGCAGATCCCTGTCCGCCAACGTGTCGTGGTCCTGGCAAAAGGCGATATTGTGCGCGTGCAAAGATAGACTCTCCATCGGCACCAGACGCAAAGCATATCCCTGCTGCGAGTCCAACCCCCCGTTTCCGGGGGGTTGACACTTGCCCAAGTCAACGAAGTGCGCCAGAAAGGCGCGGCGTGAGAGGAAAGCCCGAGGGAATGTTATCGCGATCATCGGCATACGCCCAGGCATTTGAAGCGATCGGGCGTGCCTCATCGGTCGAGGAGGCGGTGTTCGCGATCCGCGACACTTACCAGCTCGACCACGCGACATATCAGTTCTCCCGCGTCGTCGGCGGAATCCTCGACGCGCCTTACGTGAAGAGCACCTATCCGGCGGAATGGCTCACCCGCTACCTGCTGCGCGGCTATATCCGCGTCGATCCGGTCGTGGTCGAGGGTTTCCAGCGCATGCTGCCCTTCGACTGGCGTGAGCTGACGCTTACCGAACAGGCTAATGACCTGTTCGTGGATTTCCAGGCGCACGGGCTTGGCGGGCATGGCTGGTCGGTGCCGGTGATCGACAAGGTGGCGCGCCGCGCGCTGTTCTCCGTCGCTTCGCGCCTGCCGGACAGGGAATGGGATGCCTTCATCCGCGAGGACGGGCCGGGCATTGCCGAACTGGCATTCAAGGTCCACCGCATGGCCATCGCCGAGATCCATGGCGAAAGCGACCCCGTGCCGGATCTGACGAAGCGCGAGCTCGAATGCCTGATCTGGGCGGCGCAGGGCAAGGATCAGAAGTCGATCGGTGCGATTCTCGGCATATCGGAACATACGGTCCGGAACTATCTCGACGTCGCGCGGTTGAAGCTCGACTGTGCCTCGACGACACAGGCCGTGGCCAAGGCGATCAAGCTCCGGCTCATCAACCCGTAATGTCAGCCCCCCGTTTTCGGGGGGGCAATTGCTCCGGATTTCCAAGTCGGGCGGCCCGCTCATAATGGCGTCATTGGCAACGTCGTTATGGGGAACGCACCAATGTTCATCACACTTCAGGCGCATCAATACGTTCAGTATTCGCATCTGCTCGACCAGATGTTCCGTCTGCGCAAGCGCGTGTTTCACGACGAATTGCAGTGGGATGTTCCGGTTCGCGGCAATATGGAGCGCGACTCCTATGACGAGCTGAGCCCGGTCTATCTGCTCTGGGTCTCCGACGACGCCCAGACGCTCTACGGCGCCATGCGCCTCATGCCCACCACCGGCCCGACACTGCTCTATGACGTGTTCCGCCGCACCTTCCCGGATGCGGCCGGCCTCATCGGACCGGGTATTTGGGAGGCAACCCGCACCTGCATCGACGCGCCGCGCGTCGCCCGGGATTTTCCCGGCACCGACCAGGCGCGCGGCTTCGGCCTGCTCTGTCTGGCCGCTGCGGAATGCGCGATCCAGCACGGCATCCATACGGTGCTGTCCAACTACGAGCCGCAGATGAAGCGCATCTATATGCGATCCGGCGCCCGCATCGAGGAACTCGGCCGGGCCGACGGCTTCGGTGTTCGCCCCGTATGCTGCGGTGCATTCGAGATATCGGACGGCTTCCTTGCCAGCATGCGCAAGGCGATGGGGATCGATGAATCGCTCTACCGGCGCTTCTGGACGGCCAGCACCCCTCTCGACATGGGACTGGCGGCGTGAAGACGTCGGCGTCGGAGGACGCGGACACCGAGATCCTCCGACGCATCGAGAGTCTGCTTGAAGAGGCGAAGGAACTTGCCGCAACGGCGATTCCCAGTCCTTCGATGCAGTTTCTCGACTATGTAATCTCGATGGCTCTGGTCCATGTGGCCGAGCCGAGACGGAATGACGGCTAGCCTCCTTTGGCCGTCAGTCGCGGCGGACCTGACGCTTTTTGCGTCTCGCGCGACGCGCCCTGCCGGGTACCCCATCCCGGCAGGGCGCATCTATTTTCGCTTCGATCAAAAGATCGCCATAAAGCCCGCAAACAGCGGGTAAGGGTTGCAGCCGGTCCTTCGCGCCGATGGAGCCCGTGCATATGCCACTGGAACCTTTTTTGCAGTGGCGTGTTAGCGAGGGGCATTTGATATTCAAGGAGAAGGTGAAATGAGGAACATTCTGTTCGCACTGGGCGCTGTGGCGCTGGTGGCCGGTTGCACGGCGACCGAGCGCGGCGCGGCGATCGGCGGTGCCGGTGGCGCCGTCATTGGCGGCGTTGCATCAAACAGCGTTGCCGGCGCGGCCGTTGGCGGTATTGTCGGCGCTGCCGCGGGTGCCCTCATCGGGCAGGCCAGCGAGCCGGGCCGTTGCATCTATCGCGACCGCCGTGGTCGCGAATATGTCGCGCGTTGCCCGTGACCTGATCCGACATGGCGAAATGAAGGGGCGCGACCGCAGGGTCGCGTCCCTTTCTTTTGCAGCTACGCGGCGGGTGATGATCGGAGTGACCACACGATCCAACTGTTCCCCGGTTTCGAATCAGCTCGTTGCCCTGTATAATTTGCGCAGGCGCTGCCCGCGCCTCCCCCCTCCGCCGGGAGAGCATTCATCATGCAGGGCTCAGTTCATTCCGCGAACCGACTGTTCGAGCCGCGCATGAGGAGGGATTGCGTTACAGGCCCGTATCAGGAAGTTTGAATGCAGCTCTCTACGCCTGTCCATCAACTCAAACGCGCCGCCCGCCTGATGGCGAGGCGCGAGCGGATTCCCCTTCACGCCGCGCTCGATCGCATCGCCATGTCGGAGGGCTTCACGAACTGGAGCCTTCTTGCGGCCACCCGCATCGCGCCGGCATCGCGCGCGGGCCGGATCTGGATGTCGCTGGACGAGGGCGACATGCTGCTGATCGGCGCCCGGCCGGGCCAGGGCAAGACACTGCTCGGCCTCGAAATCGCGGGCGAAGCGATGAAATCGGGCCGTCGGGCGGCTTTTTTCACGCTTGAATATACGGTGCGCGACATTGCCGGGCGCTTTGCCGCGCTGGGCATCGATGCCGCCCGCTTCGAAGACCGGTTCCTGTTCGACGATTCCGATGCGATCTGCGCCGATCACATCGCGGCAAGGCTGGCCGGCATGCCGCGCGGCACGCTGGCGGTGATCGACTATCTGCAACTGCTCGACAGGAAACGCGACCATCCCGACCTCGCCACGCAGGTCTCGGCACTGCGCTTGCTGGCGCGCCAGAAAGGTCTTCTGCTCGTCTTCCTTTCGCAGGTCGATCGCAGCTTCGATCTGGCGGCCCGATCCTGCCCGGATATCGGCGATGTGCGGCTGGCCAATCCGCTCGATCTCACGCTTTTCAACAAGCGCTGTTTTCTCCACGCCGGAGAAATGCGCTTCGAGACGATCGACTAAGCCGCGTTCAGGCGGCGGGCGGCGGGATGACCACCGGACCGAGCGTCGTCCCGCCATCGATGACGATCTCGGCGCCGGTCATGTGGTCGCTGGCGCGGGAGGCTAGGAAGATCGCCGCGCCCTGCAGGTCGGCCGGCGTGCCGATGCGGCCGAGCGGGGTGAAGCGGCCGACCAACTCCTGCGTCGCCATATCGTGCAGGCGCCCGCCGCCGATATTGGTGACGATCGGCCCCGGCGAGATGGCGTTGACGGTGATGCGGTCGGCGGCAAGCTCATGCGCCGCCTGTCGTACCAGCATGCCGGTGCCGCCCTTGGAGGCGACATAGGCCGCGCCGACGATGGTCTCGGTCTTGTGGGCGGAAATCGAGCTGGTGACGACGATATGTCCGCCGCCCGCGGCGCGCATATGCGGCACGGCCGCCTGGATCGTATAGAAGGAGGCGGCGATATTCACCTTGAGCACGCGGTCCAGCACGGCCGGATCGATATTCTCGAAGCGGCGCTCGGGCGGGCGCTTGCCCGTCGCGTCGAGGAAGCCCGGACCGCCGCTGACGCCGGCATTGGCAAAGACCGTGTCGAGCCGCCCCAGCCGGTTGTGCAGCGCATCGAGCGCCGCAAAGGCGGCCGCACGGTCGGTCAGGTCCGCCACATGCGTCTCGACCTGATTGCCGAAGCGGGCCAGCCTGCCTGCGGCGGCGTCCAGCGCATCCGGCGCGATGTCGATCAGGCCGAGGCGCGCGCCGTTCTCCGCCAAGACCTCGGCGATGGCGAAGCCGATGCCGCTGGCGGCGCCCGTGACGATGACGCCCTGTCCGGCGACGGAGAAAAGTTCGTCGATGCGCGGCATGTCAGGCCCTTCCGGAGTTGAAGGCGAAGCGCGGCTCGGGCAGCCCCCTGACGCCGGGTTCGATCATGAAAAGTCCGCCGGCGAGCGGCTGCGCGGCGCGCGCGGCATCGTCCAGCCCGAAGGAAGCGGTCGAGATGTAGAGCCGGTCAAGCGCCGGGCCGCCGAAGCCGACGCAGGTGACATTGCGCACCGGCAGTTCGACCACGTGGTCGACCCGTCCATCCGGCGCATAACGCACGACGCGGTGGCCGGAAAATTCCGCGCTCCACAGGAAACCTTCGGCATCGACGGTCGCGCCATCGGGCCGGCCGGGCTGGCCTTGAACGTCGACGAAGACGCGGCGATTGGTCAGCGATGGCTTACCTTTGGCGCAGTCATAGGCCCAGATGACCTGCGCCATCGTGTCGGTGAAATAGAGCGTGCCGCCGTCGGGGCTTACGGCGAGGCTGTTGGGAATGGTGATGCCTTCGGCGTGGCGGCTGACGCTGCCATCTGGCTCGACGCACCAGAGCGATCCGTCCGGCTTGCGCTCGGCCTCGCGCATGGAGCCGAGCCACAGCCGGCCTTCGCGGTCGCAGACGCCGTCATTGAGGCGCATGTCGGGCGCGCCGGGCTCGGGCGAGACGAGGAAACGGCGCTCGCCGCCGGGCGTCCAGGCGAAAAGACCATCTTCCTGCGCGATGACGAAGGATGGACCGGTTCCGCCGGCCGCGAGCTGGAGATAGCCGATCGTCTTTCCGGGGAGGGTGAAGGTCTCGACCTTGTCGGTTTTGGGATCGAGCGACAGCACGGCGGGGCCGTAAATGTCGATCCACCATAGTTTTTGCGAGCGGTCGCACCAGACAGGCTTCTCGCCGATCCTGTTCTTCGCATCGACGACGAGATGCAGTTCCGATGAAGCCATGATTCCTCCCATGCGCCGCAGGCTGGCGGCGCGCCGGAAGCTATGGCACCGCGCGGCGGGCGAGGGAAGGGCGGCTGTGCCAAGCCGAAGTGCGGTGGCCGATTTTGGAAGAAGCGGGCCGGTTGGGCGCTGAAGTGTGGTCGCGTCTTTTGTGCGTCATGGGCACCGTTTGTGCTGCTCGCCCTGCCGGGCACTTCTCCCCGTGAACGTGGAGAAGAAAGCGGTCCGCATCCTCGCAGTCCCCTTTACTACGCTTGCGATTGGCGAAAGCGGAGATGGTGGCGGCAGCGGGATGATGGGCGGCATAAGACGCGACCGCGCTTCAGCGCCCCGGCCGTCCGGTCTTCCTCGACCGCTTCGCGCGCTTCTCATCCGCCGGGTCTTCATACGATCCGATGCCGGCGCGTTTGCGCTGGACGATGGCGCTGTCGTCCGCCTTGGCAGGGGTCTTGCCGGGCATGGGTTTTTCGGTACGGCCGACGGTCATCTCGTCCAGGTCGTTCTTGCGGAACAGGGATTTGCCATCGGTCGGCGCGCCATAGTCCGGATCGTGCGCTTCGCGGTGGCCCTGCTTGCGGAACAGGCTCTCCTTACCCGCCGGCACGGCGTGGTCGCCGCTGGTGCCCATCTCGTCCAGCTCCGGCTTGCGAAACAGGTTGGGCCGTGCGGCGCGTTCGGCTGCTTCCGCTTCGCGGGCGGCGATGCGCGCGTCGATCGCCTGCTGCTCCTCGACCGTGCGGTGCTTTGCCTTGCCCTTGTTATGCCTGCCCTTCTCCCGGCCGGAGACGGGGCTCTGCATCTCCACTTCCCGCGCTAGCGGGTCGTCGGAAATGGCGAGCTCCATTTCGCGCAGGCGCTTGATCTCGTCGCGCAGGCGGGCGGCCTTCTCGAAGTCGAGATCGGCGGCGGCGTTGCGCATCTCCTTGTCGAGATATTCCAGATGCGCCTTGAGATTGTTGCCGACCAGCGCGCCTTCGTCTGCATGCTGGGAGATGTCCGGCCGCACGTGATCGCGCTCATAGACCGAGGAGAGGATGTCGCCGATGTTCTTCTTGACGCTTTCGGGGGTGATGCCGTGCTCGGTATTGTATTCGAGTTGTTTCTCGCGGCGCCGGTTGGTCTCCGCCATGGCCCGTTCCATCGAGCCGGTCACGTTGTCGGCGTAGAGGATCACTTTCCCGTCCACGTTGCGCGCCGCGCGGCCGATGGTCTGGATCAGCGAGGTTTCCGAACGCAGGAAGCCCTCCTTGTCGGCATCGAGGATGGCGACGAAGCCGCATTCGGGAATGTCGAGCCCCTCGCGCAGCAGGTTGATGCCGACCAGAACGTCGAAGGCGCCGAGGCGCAAATCGCGCAGGATCTCGATGCGCTCCAGCGTGTCGATGTCGGAGTGCATGTAGCGCACGCGCACGCCCTGCTCGTGCAGATATTCGGTCAGATCCTCGGCCATGCGCTTGGTCAGCACAGTGCAGAGCGTGCGGTAACCCTTGGCGGTGGTCTCGCGGATTTCGCCCAGCACGTCGTCGACCTGCGACTTGGCCGGGCGCACCTCGACCGGCGGGTCGATGAGGCCGGTGGGGCGGATGACCTGTTCGGCGAAGACGCCGCCGGCCTCCTCCATCTCCCAGCCGCCCGGCGTGGCCGAGACGGCGACGGTGAGCGGGCGCATGGCATCCCACTCCTCGAAGCGCAGCGGCCGGTTGTCCATGCAGGAGGGCAGGCGGAAGCCGTATTCGGCCAGCGTCGCCTTGCGGCGGAAGTCGCCGCGATACATGCCGCCGATCTGCGGCACGGTGACGTGGCTCTCGTCGATGAAGACGATGGCGTTGTCCGGCACATATTCGAACAGCGTCGGCGGCGGGTCGCCGGGGTTGCGGCCGGTCAGGTAGCGCGAATAGTTCTCGATGCCGGCGCAGGAGCCCGTCGCCTCCAGCATCTCCAGGTCGAAGCGCGTGCGCTGCTCCAGCCGCTGCGCCTCCAGCAGGCGGCCGGCCTTCTCCAGCTCGACCAGGCGAAACTTCAGCTCCTCCTTGATCGACTTGATGGCCTGCGCCAGCGTCGGCTTCGGCGTCACATAGTGCGAGTTGGCGTAGATCTTCACCGACTTCAGATCGGCGGTCTTCTGGCCGGTCAGCGGGTCGAACTCGGTGATCGTCTCGATCTCGTCGCCGAACATGGAAATGCGCCAGGCGCGGTCCTCAAGGTGAGCCGGGAAGATCTCGATCGTGTCGCCGCGCACGCGGAAGGAGCCGCGCACGAAGTTGATGTCCTGCCGCTTATATTGCTGCGCCACGAGGTCGGCCAGAAGCGCGCGCTGGTCGAGCCGGTCGCCGACCTGCATCTGGAAGGTCATCGCCGTATAGGTCTCGACCGAGCCGATACCGTAGATGCAGGAGACGGAGGCGACGATGATCACGTCGTCGCGCTCCAGCAGCGAGCGCGTGGCCGAGTGGCGCATGCGGTCGATCTGCTCGTTGATGGAGCTTTCCTTCTCGATATAGGTGTCCGACCGGGGCACGTAGGCTTCCGGTTGGTAATAGTCGTAATAGGAGACGAAATACTCCACTGCGTTGTCGGGGAAGAAGCTCTTGAACTCGCCGTAGAGCTGCGCAGCCAGCGTCTTGTTCGGGGCGAGGATGAGCGCCGGGCGCTGCGTTTCCTCGATCACCTTGGCCATTGTGAAGGTCTTGCCCGAGCCGGTGACCCCAAGCAACACCTGCGTGCGGTCGGCCCGGTTCACGCCCTCGACCAGATCGGCGATGGCGGTGGGCTGGTCGCCGGAAGGCTTGAAATCCGTCGCCATCGTGATCGCCACGCCGCCTTCGGATTTCTCCGGGCGGGATGGGCGGTGAGGCACCCAGGCGTCGCGCTTGACGTTCGGATCGCCGCCCTCGATCAGCTTCGACAGCGCCGCCACCGTGGCGGTGACGCCCGACGAGCTGAGCGTCTCGGCATCTTCCAGCGCGATGTCGAGGCCGGCGACCGGGTTCAACCCGGCTGCCGCGCGTTCCTTCGGCGAAGCCGCGCCGCCCATGGATGTGCCGCGCGCCGTTCTGGATGGTGCGGACGAACGCTCGGGAATGCGTTTCTTCGCGGTTGCGCCGCCGCGCGGAGTTTTGTCCTGTGCGTCTGCGACGGCCTGCCTGCCTTGCTCCGCTTCGCTCGGATGACGGACGCCGTCGACAATCGGCTGGCCCTCCTGCTCGGCTTCGCGCGCGATCTGCTCGGCCCATCCCGAGACGGGGCCCGACAGCGGCTCGCCCTCGAAATCCGCCTGCGGCGCTTCGCCGAAGCCAGCCGGGTGCAGCGGCTCGGACGCGTCGAGGAAATCGGTGATCATCGTCTTGCGCTGACGCGCGCCTGAAGCGGGCGCGGCTGGACGCTTGCTCGGGGATTTGGCCATGGCCGTAATATGGAGAGAGTCCCCGCCGATGGAAAGGGCAGGGGCATCACGGCAGGTCCGGTGCTGACAGGAGGTTGTCAGGAGAGGGGCGGGCAGCAAGTCACGTGCGCGGCAGAGCCAGCCTGCGTGAAACGGCTGCCCGCCCGATGAAGTGTCTTCGCGATACTTCCGTCGAGGGTCGCGAAAAGCGCTTGTTTCACGGCGGCGCAATCGCTATGTGTTCGCCGCGCCCGCAAGGGCCGACCACGCCCCGCGGAGAGGTGGCAGAGTGGTTGAATGCACCGCACTCGAAATGCGGCATGGGTGCAAGCCCATCGGGGGTTCGAATCCCTCCCTCTCCGCCATTCACCGCCGATTGCCCTCTATGGTGCGATACTGGCGCCGATCTCCGCACTGTCATGAAGCGACGCTGAGAGCCGCCTTTTCTACGGTGCAGCCCGATCTACCTTGACGCACCGATGGCGGATGCCGGCCACATTGCGGACGTTCAGCTGCGGCCTTTGCGATGACTGCTTCGTGTGTCAAGGCGGCCGGTGAAATTCTTCACCGCTCAGGTGAACCTTATGGCGCATCGTAGCAGACGAAGGCGAGCTTGTTGCCGTCTGGATCGCGAACATATGCGCCGTAGAACCCATCACCATATTGCGGACGGCGTCCTGGCGCGCCTTCGCAAACTCCACCATTTTCAAGCGCCAGCGCATGAAGTTGGTCGATCAGGTCGGGGGCACACAAGAAGGCCGTCATCGCTCCGTTTCCAACGCCGGCTTCACCACCATCGTATGGGTAGCCTGCAAAGAAACGGGGGAAATTTTCGTCGTCGGACTTGCCCCAGGAGGCTGAGCGCTCGTCACGCCAGCATCTATCGAGGCCCATTGCTGCAAATATCGAATCGTAGAACGTCAATGCGCGCGGCAGGTTCGTCGTGCCGACCATCGTATAGCCAATTCCGTTCATTCCAGGTTCCATCAGGTTCCACGACACTCGGTTGCAGTCTGCCGCAAGCTGCCGATGCTCTCAACATCTTGTTTGCAAGCAACAGCCGCCCTCGTTGCTCAGCGATGCGAATAGCAGATCCTACGGCCTCAATTTAGATGGCCCCGGCGTAGACGTCTTTCTCAATTTTATCGACTTCGGTCGGCAGAAGTTCTATCGCCCGCTTCGGCCCTGGCCGCCGTTCCGGGCCGCGATCGACGCGGTGAACATGTAGCCGACGCCGTAGACGACCTTGATCGGCGCCGGTAGGTTCGTGCGCGCCTCGATCTTTCGGCGCAGCCGGCTGACGACCGCGTCGAGATGCCGGTTGTCGAAGGTCGACCGGGGGCGCGCCAGCATCTCGACGAGTTCGTCGCGAGGGCAGACCTCGCCGCCGCGGCTGCAAAGTATATTCATGAAGGCGAATTCGGCGGCGGTCAGCTTCAGCGTTTCCTGGCTTGGCGCGGTCAATAGCCAGCCGGTGCCGTCGAGGGTCCACCGATCGTCATTGCCGGTCATTGCGGGGAGATCGCCGGTGCGGCGCAGCAGGCTGCGGATCGCCGCTTCGATCTCGCGCAGCGTGCTGTCCTTGACCAGATAGATATCGGCGCCGCTGTCGAAGCCGCGGATCCGGTCGTCGCTGTCGCTCAATGCGGTCAGCATGATGATGCCGCAGGCGTGGCTGCGGCGTATTTCGGCGGCGAGTTCGAAGCCGTTTCCGTCGGGCAGTCCGACATCGAGAACCACCACTGCCGGCGTTTTGCGGCCGGAAAGCGCATCGCGTAGTTCCTCCGCCGTGGCGACGCCGGAGGCGGCAAGGCCGCTCAGATGCAGGAAATCCACCATATCCGTGCGCAGCCGCGGTTCGTCCTCGACAATGAGAATATGCGTCATGCCGTCACCCGCTCCGTGAAGGATCGCGCCGCCTCCGTTGCGGGCAGGGGCAGGGATATGATCGCCGTCATTCCCCGGTCTTCATTGGCAACCAGTTGCAGCGTTCCGCCGTGATAGGCAAGCAGCTTGCGCGAGGTATAGAGCCCGAGGCCGGTCCCGCTGCGCGTCGCCGCATTGCTGCCCCGGAAGAAGCGCCGCCCGATCTTGTGCAGTTCGCCTGCGGGAATGCCGATGCCGCGGTCGCGGACGCGGATGATCAGATCGCGGTCGCGCCGGTGCATGTCGATGTCGATCGGCTGGTCTTCGGGCGAATATTTGAGCGCATTGTCGATGAGATTGATGATGACGGTCGTCAGCATTTCCGGGTCAGCCAGAAGCGAAGTCCGTTCGTCGTCCGCGGCAAGGTTCAGCCGGTCGCCCTGGTTGGTCATCCTGAAATGCAGCTGCAGGTCGAGCAACAGGGAGCCGATCGTCATCAACTCCGGCTGGAAGCTGTTGTCCCGATCATCCGACATGAAGCGGTTGATGAGGGAGGACAGCCGGTTGAGCGCATCGCTGATGCCGGCGATGCGTTCGCGCGTCGCCTGGGGCGACCTGTCGCCGACAAGTCCGATCATCTCCGTCGCGTTGCGGATGATGGCGAGCGGGGTACGGAATTCGTGGCTGACCACACGCATGAAGTCGGCCTGTTCCTCGCGCAGCGCCCGTTCGGCCTCCAGGCTCGCATTGAGTTTGGTTTCCAGCCGCCGGCGTTCCTCGATCTCGCGCGACAGGGCTTCGTTCTTCTCGCGCAGATCGGTCGACAGGCGGGTGCTGACCATGAACAGGACGCAGGCGAAGAAGGCGATCTGGAACAGCGCGCCCTGCATCAGATACCAGCCATTGTGATCGGCCAACACCAGGGCATCGCCGGAAACGGCCCGCTTTTGCTCGATCACGCTCTGCATGACGCTGGCGATCATATATTCGAGGAGGATGCCGACGGTGATCCAGCGCAGGAGGCGCGGCTGCGTCCTGTCCCGCATCAGCCCCAGGCACATGATCGACATCATGATGACGGTGAAGATCGTCGACAGGTGGATCCGGATGGCCAGATTGCCCGGCGCGACATTGACCGCGATGCTCCAGCTGACGAGCTGGAACGCCAGAAGCGACAGGCCGATCCAGCTATAGCGCGGCTGGCCGAGGAAGCGGGCAAGCCCCTCGGCAAGCAGGACGAGGCCGATCTTGATGACGAGATTGGCGAGCACGATGCTCCATGCCGCCGGCTCCAGCCCTCGCACGATCATCAGGAAGAGGCCGAGCGCTATCGCTGCGAGGCCCGCCGCGAGGAACCGGAGTTCGTAGAGACGACGCCAGGCGAGCCAGACGAATGTCCAGGCTATCGCCTGAAGGCAGGCAATCGCAAATGTGACGACCAGGACCGTCTTGAGATCAAGCATCCTCGAACATTCGCACGACTCTTGCCGTTTCTCCGCTGCATCGGGCCTGAACCTTGCAGGAGTTGCACGTCGAGGCAAGTCGCGCCGGCGTTGCAAGAATTGGTCAGAATTGAGCAGAATTGATCGGTGGATTCGTTGGCCGCCATGACCTTATCGTAGAATTGGATTTGATGCGGCACTGACAATCCTTCCGCCATGCGGCCCGAGTCGCCTGACGGAATGTCGATATGGAGAGGATTGACCGGCGCGATGCCCTGGGGAGGCGCCGCGCCTTCGATCATGCAGCACTCTCTCGCCGCACGGGGCAGAGGCGACCATCCAGATGGATGGTTCGTCCGGGGCAGGGTGAGCATGGCCAATTCTTGCGTTCAGTTCCTGAATACGACGATGTCCGGATCGGGCGAGGCCCGCCCGGCCCCACGTCTGCCGCGCTTCATGTTCCTCCTTGCCCTTCTGTTTGCCGGCTTGGGGCTCTCCTGGCCGGCACAGGCCCAGACGGCTACCGTTAGCTGGGATTCCGGGTTCGTCATGGCTTGGGGTGGTCCCGGTGGGTTCCTGTCCAATGGCGGGTCCGTCGACATCGGCACGACGGTCACCTTCGACTTCAACTTCCCTTCCGGATGGACCTATTCGTCGACCCCGACCGGCTGCAACATCGCCCATGAGAGCGGCGACGAGTGGCGAGGCACCATCACAGAGACATGCCATGTCTCTGGATACGAGACGCCGATCCACCTTTTTCCCGGAGGGTTGACCGAGCTGGTGGAAGGCGAGTTTAGCTTTTTCACGATCTTTGCCAGCGGTGGCGATAGCCCGTTTGATTTGACACTGGAGTCTGGCGTGGTGCCGACTGGCATGAGCTTCAATGCCGGTAGTGTGACGGGCGTTCCGAGCGAAGAAGGAAGCTTCGACTTCACGGTCAGGGCAACGAACGAACACGGCCACTCTGAAACGCGGGGCTTCACGCTGACCGTCGTCGGTGCCAGCGCGCCCGCGCCGACAATTACAAGCGTTTCGCCAGGCAATGGCGCAGCCGAAGGCAACACGACCGTCAGCATCTTCGGCACTGGATTTACCGGGGCGACCGGCGTCAATTTCGGCGGCGACCCTGTCTTCAGTTTCGGAGTGGTCAACGACACGGAGATCACCGTCATCACGGCTCCGCACGCGCAAGGCCCGGTCGACGTGGAGGTCGTCACGCCAGGCGACAGCGCTACGGCGCCTGGCGCCTACACCTATGATGCTCCGGTCGAGCTGTTTCTGTCGATCAACGACGTCAGCATGACGGAGGGCGATTCGGGCTTCAAGATCGCTACTTTCGAAGTCTCGCTGGATCAGCCGCTCCCCCAGTTCAGGAGCGTGACATTCGATATCGCGACGGCGGATGGCACGGCCATTGCCGGCGAAGATTATGTGAGCGGCAGCGACACCGGTGTCAGCATGGGTGTGTTGAACAGGACCAGGACTTTCGCCGTGCGAGTCCTTGGTGACACGACCAGTGAACCGGACGAGACCTTCTTCGTCAACGTGACCAACGTTATCGGCGCAACGGTGGTCGACGGACAGGGCGTCGGCACGATCCAGAACGACGATGCGGTGACGCCGACGATCATGTCGCTTTCGCCGGACGCCGGCCCGCCCGGCACGATGGTCACCATCAGCGGCACGGGCCTGACCGGAGCCTCCAGCGTCCTGTTCGACGGCGTCGTCTCCGCAAGCGTCACTCCTGTTGACGACAGCACGGTTCTCGCGGAAGTGCCGGCGCATCCGGGCGGCGTCGTCGACGTCACGGTCTATGCCGACGCAGGCATGGCCACGGCGCCGGGAGCGTTCACGATCGGCGCGGCACGGCCAACGGCAAATCCCGTCTCCGCCACGGTAACCTCCGCCACCCGCGACAACGCGATCGCACTGAATATCACCGGCGCGCCGGCCAATTCGGTTGCTGTTGGCAGCGGTCCCACGCACGGCACCGCGACCGTCTCGGGCATGACGATCACCTATACGCCCAATTCGAGTTACGCAGGAGCGGACAGCTTAACCTATACGGCATCCAACGCCGCCGGCGCTTCCGCGCCGGCGACGGTGACCATCGACGTTGTCGATCTCCCGCCGCCGGATCTGACCTTCGCGACGACATTCGAAACGCCGCTGAACTTCAACATCGCGAGAGACGGAAGGGTAGGCTATTTTCTCTGGCTCGCGCCGGTCCATGGAACCGTGGTCTTAACCGCGGATGGAGGGGTAAGTTATACGCCAGGCGCCGGATTTGCCGGGACGGATGAATTCGAATACGACCTCGGCCCCAATGGCAATACCGGCAAAGTGACCATAACCGTCGATCCGCCGACGATCACGCTGTCTCCCGCCACCTTGCCTCCCGGGATGCGCGGGGAAGCCTACAGCGAAAGCCTTTCGGCGAGCGGCGGCACGGCCCCCCACACCTTCGCCCATGTTTCGGGAACGATGGCGCCCGGGCTGACGCTGGCCGCCGATGGCACGCTCAGCGGCACGCCTACCGAGGCGGGGACATTTACGTTCAACGTGGTGGCCACCGACAGTTCGAGCGAATCCGGCCCGTTCAGTTCGCCGCCGACCGCCGTATCGGTGACGATTGGGCAAACCTTCGCCGCCAGCAATTTTACGATCGAAGCACCCTATGGCGCGACAAGGATCGACTACAGTTTCGCTGGCTATGTGTCAGGGGATCCCGGCTGGATATCTGTCGGCCCCATCGTGCTGCCAAACGCCGGAGCATATGTTCAGGGTAGCGCCATAGATAACTTTTTCATTCTGTTTGGTTCCCCCGGATTCGTTGAGGGGGGGACCTTTGAATACCGCGTTTGTCAGGGTCCTCCGTGTAACACTAGCGCCGTGAGTGCGTTTGTAACCTTCGTTCCCATTGGTGGCCCGTCGAATGACGCCTCGCTGTCGAGCCTTGTGCCGAGCGCCGGCGCGCTCGATCCGGCTTTCAACCCGGCGACGCTCGCCTATGACGTTGCCGTCGACAATGCCACGACCAGCATCACCCTGACGCCGACGGCGGCCGATGCCAATGCGACGATCACCGTCGCCGGACAGGCGGTGGCCTCCGGCGGCGCCAGCCAGGCAATTGCGCTGGCGGTGGGTACGACGGCGATCCCCGTCGTCGTTACGGCCGAGGACGGCACGACGGCGCAGACCTACACGGTGACGGTCACGCGCACTGCGTCGGCCGATGCGACGCTGTCGAACCTGGTGCCGAGCGCCGGGAGCCTCGATCCGGCCTTCAACCCGGCTACCGCCTCCTATGAGGTCGCCGTCGACAATGCGACCGACAGCATCACCCTGACACCGACCGCCGCGGATGCGGGCGCGACCATCCGCGTGAATGCGCAGGTCGTCGGATCAGGCTCGCCCTCGGCGGCGATCCCGCTCACTGTCGGTGGCAACACCATTACGGTGCAGGTGACGGCAGAAGATTCCACCAGCAGGATCTACACGGTCAACGTCACGCGTGCCGCACCGACCATCACCATCGACCCGGCCACGCTGGCGAACGGCGTGGCGGGGACGGCCTATGGCCCGGTATCGCTGACCGCCGCCGGTGGTACTGCGCCCCATGTCTTCTCGATCACCAGCGGAGCGCTGCCGGTGGGCCTGTCGCTGAGCCCTGCCGGCGTGTTTTCCGGCACGCCGACGCAGGCCGGCAGCTTCAGCTTCATGGTCATGGCGACGGACGACACCGGCTTCACCGGCACCCATGCCTACACGCTCACCATCGATGCGCCGGGGATCAACATCAATCCGGCCATCGTGGCGAACGGAATGGCGGGAACGGCCTATGGTCCGGTGTCGCTGACCGCCACGGGTGGTACGGCGCCCTATGCCTTTTCGATCACCGATGGCGCGCTTCCGGCAGGCCTGTCGCTCAGTGCTGCCGGCGAATTTTCCGGCACACCGACCGAGGCCGGAGGCTTCAACTTCACGATCATGGCGACGGACGACATCGGCTTCACCGGCACTCGTGCCTACACGCTCACCATCGATGCGCCGGGGATCAACATCGATCCGGCCACGGTGGCGAACGGCGTGGCGGGGACGGCCTATGGCCCGGTGTCGCTGACTGCCACGGGTGGTACGGCTCCCTATGCCTTCTCGATCACCGATGGCGCGCTTCCGGCAGGCCTGTCGCTGAGTGCTGCCGGCGAACTTGCCGGCACACCGACCGAGGCCGGCGGCTTCAACTTCACGGTCATGGCGACGGACGACAACGGCTTCACCGGCACTCGTGCCTACACGCTCACCATCGATGCGCCGACGCTCACCATCGATCCGGCCACGCTGGCAGGGGGCGTTGCCGGGACGGCCTATGGCCCGGTGGCGCTGACCGCCGCCGGAGGTACTGCGCCCTATGCCTTCTCGATCACCGCCGGAGCGCTTCCGGCAGGCTTGTCGCTGAGTGCTGCCGGCGAACTTGCCGGCACACCGACCGAGGCCGGGGGCTTCAACTTCACGGTCATGGCGACGGACGACATCGGCTTCACCGGCACTCGTGCCTACACGCTCACCATTGATGCGCCGGGGATCAACATCGATCCGGCCACAGTGGCGAACGGCGTGGCGGGGACGGCCTATGGTCCGGTGGCGCTGACCGCTGCCGGCGGTACGGCGCCCTATGTCTTCTCGATTACCAGTGGTGCGTTGCCCGCAAACCTGTCGCTCAGCCCGGTCGGCGAACTTGCCGGTACGCCGACCGTTGCCGGCAGCTTCACCTTCACCGTGACGGCGACGGACGACAATGGCTTCACCGGCATTCGCGACTACACGCTGGCCGTGGATGCGCCGACCATCACCATAGACCCTGCCGCGCTGGCGAATGGAGTGGCAGGCACCGTCTACGACCCGGTCTCGCTGACCGCCGCCGGCGGTACGGCGCCCTATGTGTTCTCGATCACCAGCGGTGCGTTGCCCGCAAACCTGTCGCTCAGCCCCGCCGGAGACCTCTCCGGCACGCCGACCGAGGCCGGCAATTTTACCGTCACGGTCACAGTGACGGACGACAACGGCTTCACCGGCACTCGCGCCTACACGCTTACCATCGATGCGCCGACGCTCACCATCGATCCGGCCACGCTGGCAGGGGGCGTTGCCGGGACGGCCTATGGACCGGTCTCACTGACTGCCGCCGGCGGCACCGCACCCTATGCCTTCGCGATCACTGACGGAGCGCTTCCGGCAAACCTGTCGCTCGACGCTTCCGGCGTGCTTTTCGGCACGCCGACCGTCGCCGGCAGCTTCAGCTTCACGGCGACCGTGACGGATGACAACGGCTTCACCGGCACCCGCGCCTATACGCTCACCCTCGATGCGCCGGTCATCAGCCTTTCCGTGCCGCCCATACCGCGCGGCAAGGTGAATACGCCCTTCGCGGCCATTCGGCTGTCTGCCTCGGGCGGCACTGCCCCCTATGAATTCGCCGTGACCGGCGGTGTCTTGCCGCAAGGCATGACGCTGGCAGCCGATGGCGCCCTGTCGGGGACGCCGACGCAGGCGGGCGACTTCCCGGTGACCGTTGCTGCCACCGACAAACTGGGCTTTGCCGGAACCGCCGGTCTTTCGATCAATATCAGGAACCTCGACCTTCCGATCGCGCAGAACCTGATGCTGGAGGTGATGGCCGGAACCTATGGCTCCATCGACCTCACGCAAGGCGCGACCAACGGTCCCTTCACGCAAGCCGCGATCACTACCTATCCGGCGGCCGAGGCGGGTACGGTGAGCATCAGGCGGGATGGCGCGGCCTATATGCTGGACTTCGAGGCAAGCGGCACCTTCGTGGGAAGCGAGCAGATGCGTTACACGCTGTCGAATGCCGACGGACGTTCCGCACCCGCCACGGTGACGCTGAACGTCGTTGCGCGCCCCGATCCGTCGCAGGATTTCGAAGTGGTCGGCCTGCTGACCGCGCAGGCGGAGGCGTCGAAACGCTTTGCCGGCACGCAGATGCGGAATTTCAACCAGCGCCTCGAACAACTGCATGACGAGGGCGAGCGCCGCCACAATTCGATGAATGCCAGCATATCCATGCAAAGGCAGGATTCAGCCCGCGCCTCCTATGCAAGGGAAGACGAGCGCGAACGCGCCCGGAAGGCCTTCGCCAGGGTGGATGCCCACGAGAAGGAAAGCGACAGGACGACATCCGCCATCGCTGATGATCATAATCCGCTCGGCAATTTTGCGGTCTGGTCTGGCGGTTTCGTCAATTTCGCCGAAGCCGATAATGGAGGCATCGATCTCGACAGTACGCTGGTCGGCGTGTCGGGCGGCGTCGACTATCGCTTCACCCCGAAATTCGTCGGCGGCATCGGCTTCGGTTTCGGCCGCGACAAGACCGCCGTCGGCGGAAACGGAACGGAAAGCCGCGGACAGGCATGGTCGATGGCTGCCTATGGCAGCTACAAGCCGACGCCGGGAATCTTCGTCGACGGCCTGCTCGGCTACAGCTATCTGAACTTCGACAGTCGCCGCTATGTGACGGCGACCGGGGATTTCGCCCTGGGATCGCGCAACGGACACCAGTTGTTCAGCTCGCTGTCCGTCGGATACGAGCATCGCGGCGACCGCTGGCTGGTCTCGCCCTATGGAAGGCTGGAAGCCTCGCAATCGCGGCTCGCCGCCTTCACGGAAAGCGGTGGCGGCATGTGGGACCTGACCTATGGCCACCAGAGCGTCTATGCAGTCTCGGGCATTCTCGGGCTTCGGGTCGAATATGCGATCCCGATGGGCTGGGGCATGCTCAAACCCCGCGCGAGGCTGGAATATACGCACGACTTCGAGGGGTCGAGCCGCATCAATGTCGGCTATGCCGACATTGGCCGGCTGCCCTATGTGGTTGAGACCGAGCTATTTTCGAAGAACCACCTGACGATCGGTCTGGGTGTCGACGCTCAGATCGGCGACCGCTGGACCCTCGGCTTCGACTATCGGACCGCCTCAGGATTGGACAAGCGACAGCAGGACCATTCTTTCGCGCTCAAAATCGGGACGCAATGGTGAGCCCGGCGCGTATCATGCGCCCAGCCTGAGAACGGCGACGCCGAGCACGACGAGGGCGATGGATATGAGGCGTCCGCGAGTGGGCGCTTCCCTGAAGAAGAAGATGCCGATGGCGGTGGCGAAGATGATGCTGGATTCGCGCAAAGCGGAAATCAGCGGTATCGGCGCATGCGTCATCGCCCAGATGACCGCCCAGGCGGTGGTCAGGCTCATCAGACCGGCCAGGATGCCCAGCCATGTGGCGCGGGCGGTCATGGGGACCGCGGCGCCACGCTCGGTGATGCGGGTGGTGAGCACCATCAGCGCCGACAGCAGGAAGGCCAGTGTCGCGACGTAGCCATGGGTGCTGCCCGAAACGCGCGCGCCATAGCCGTCGATCAGGTTGCACAGGGCGGTGAGCGCGCCGTTTGCCAGCGCCACCGCGATGAGCGGGCCGTTCTGCAGGCTGTGTATTCCGCGGGTCAGGGACAGGCTCGTCACGCCGAAACCGATCAATACGATGCCAGCGAAATTGCCCCAGCTGAGTTCTTCGCCCAGCAGCGTCGTCGAGATCAGCGCCACGAATAGCGGCGCGCTGCCGCGCGACAGCGGATAGACCTGGCTCAAATCCCCGATCCCGTAGGCATGGCTCAGCAGGAGCATCGCGCCGACGCCGATGGAGGCGCTCGCCACGAGATAGGGGAGCGATTCGACGTTTGGCAGCGGCACGAATGGCAGGATCGCGAGTGCTGCGACCATCTGCGTGGTGAACATCACCCGCATCATGCCGCGCTTGTTGCGTTCGGCCCTGAGCAGCGCATTCCAGACGGCATGACCGATGGCCGCCATCACGACGACCGCGAAAACCTCAAGGGGCACGGCTTTCCTTTCCTGCCGCGGCCATTCGCGGGTCTGGAGCATGTCTCCCGAAGGTGGGAACCGGTGTCGGGACAAAGACATGCGCAAAGCAACGGACTGTCACGACGCGCTTTAGCCGCCGCAGGCCGGATGTCAATTCGGGATGGGATGAACCGGCGTAAACCAGACCGTAAGCGCGTCTTTCAGAACATCGGCGGGAGCACCTCTCCACCGCCGGGGCCTGTCGCCGAAAATTCGGGAACCTTTGTCCGCTTGCTTGCATCCAATTGAAGATATCCAATGGGAAACAGCGATGGAGAGTGGCATGTCCGCATCCCTGAAGCCCGCCGCGCACCCGGAAACGGAATTGAGCGAAAGCGAGCTGGTTCACGCCGCACAGGCGCGCCGGCCCGAGGCGGTCAGAGCGATCGTCAAGCGCTATAACCAGCGCCTCTACCGGCTGGCCCGCGCGATCGTGCGTGACGACGCCGAAGCGGAGGACGTGCTGCAGGATTCCTACCTGCGGGCGTTCACGGCGATGGGCGGTTTTCGTGGTGAATCGACGCTGGCGACCTGGCTGTCGCGCATCACCATCAACGAGGCGCTGGGCCGGCTCAGACGGCAAAGGCGGCGCGCAAGGCTGGATGCCGATCTCGCAATGCCGCAGCAGGCATGTGTCATCCCCTTTCCCCACGCCGTATCGGCGGACGATCCGGAGCGCATGATGGCCCAGCGGCAAATCCTCGATATGGTCGAGCAGGCGAGCGACAATCTGCCGGAGGTCTACCGCGTGGTATTCGTCGCGCGTGTCATCGAGGGCCTTTCGGTGGAGGAGACCGCCGCCGCGCTCGATCTGCGGCCTGCCACCGTGAAGACGCGTCTGCACCGGGCGCGATCGCTGGTGCGCGACGATCTCGAAGCACGGATCGGCCCGCTTCTGCTCGATGCGTTCCCATTTGCCGGCAAGCGCTGTGATCGCCTGACGGACGCCGTGATGGCGAAGCTGGGATTTGTGGAACCTTACTGAACCGGCGGCATCCAATCATCGTCAACTCGAATGGAGCCCGGCCGGCAGGCCGGGACGATGGAGAAAGCGATGAACAACTACAAAGCCGTCGGCGCCGGCATTCTATTCCTGCTCGGCGCGACATTCGGCGCATTTGCCCAGGACAAGCCGACCGATCCGCAGATTGCCCATATCGCCTATACCGCCGGCGTGATCGACATCGAGGCGGCGAAGCAGGCGCTATCGAAGTCCACCAACAAGACCGTGACCGATTTCGCGCAGCTGATGGTCAACGATCATCAGGCAGTGAACGACCAGGCGCTCGAACTTGTCGGGAAACTCGGCGTCAAACCCGAAGACAATGCAACCAGCCAGACGCTGGTCAAGGCTGCCGAGGAAAAGCGCGCCGAGCTTGCCAGGCTCGAAGGCGCGGCCTTCGACAAGGCCTATGTCGGTAATGAGATTGCCTATCACAAGCGGGTCAATGCGGCGCTGGAGACGCTGCTGATCCCTTCGGCACGGAATGCGGAGCTGAAAAGCCTGCTGGAGACGGGCCTGAAGCTTTTCCAGGCGCACCAGCAGCATGCCGAACATCTGGGGGCGGAGCTGAAATGACGGCGTTCGCTCTTGACCGGCGCCAGTTCCTGCTTTCCGGGATGGCCGCCGTGCTTGCCACCGGCGCGCAAGCGCATAATGGCACGGTTCATGTCACGATCGAGGGACTAGCCTTCATGCCGGCAGAGATCGAGGTGAAGGCCGGCGAAACGATCGAATGGACCAACAAGGACCGCATGGCGCACACCGCTACCGTCAAGGGCGGATGGGAGGTCATGATCCCGCCCGGCGCGAAGGCGACGAAAGTGGCCGAGGCGGGCGACAGCGTGGACTATTACTGCCGGTTCCATCCCAACATGAAGGGCCGGATCGTCGTGACCGGCTGACGAATCTGCCAGCGGCCGCATTTATCCGCATGCAGCCGCGAAGATCGAGGATCGGAGGCCCTGCGGGGCCTCCGTGATTTTCATCAGGCGGACTTCTTCGTCTTTTCGGCGCGGCCTGCCTTGGTCAGTTCGGCCCACCAGATCAGCTGGTCCAGAAGCTCCTGCGCGCTCTGGCCGATGGTGCCTTCGATGGCGGTCATCGGCTGGTCGCCGCCGCCGTGCCAGACGGTGAAGAACTCGGTGCCGCTGATATGCACGGTCGAGCGCACCGGGACCATGTAGAGCTCCACAGAGATGCTGCGCAGGTGCTCCACCGCACGTGCGCCCCCGACGGAGCCATAGCCGACGATCGCGGCCGGCTTGTAGTTCCACTCCACATAGGCTTGGTCCAGCGCGTTCTTCAGCGCGCCGGGGATCGAGCGGTTATACTCGGCGGTGACGAAGATGAAGCCGTCCATCTCGCCGATCTTCTTCTGCCAGGCGCGGGCCTGCGGGCTCTCCGATTCCTGCCACGCGTTCGACGACACCTCGTTGAAAAGCGGCAAGTCATAATCGCGCAGGTCGATCAGCTCGGCCTCGATCTCCTCGCGCTTCGCGGCGAGATCCAGCATCCATCTTGCCGGCTTCTCGCCGAAGCGCGTGTCGCGCGTGGAGCCAATGATGATGCCGATCTTGAGCTTGCTCATGTGCACTGTCCTTGTTCTGTCTCTGGATATGCGGCGCAAACGCGCCGGAGGATGATCAGGCGGCGGAGGTTGCCCCGCGCTTTGCCACATGCGCCTCGAACTCGCGGGCAACGTCATAAGCCAGGATCCAGTGGTCGACCGAATTGCCGAAATAGCCGGTGATCGCCTTGGAGGCCTCGCGCCACTGGAGGTTGCGCTGGTTGATGGCGAAGGGGTCCTTCAGCATCATGTAGTTCGAACGCGCCCGCGACTCGAGCTGCACGCGCGAGGCGCGCGGCAGGCGAAATTCCTCGTAGAGCTTCAACGCGTCGACCGCATCGTCGGACATATAGGCGAGCGCGTCGCCCAAGGCGCTCGCATCTTCCGCCCCTTGTCCCGCGCCCTGCCCGATGAAGGGCAGCGTGGCGTGGGCCGCATCGCCCAGAAGCGCGACGCGCCCCTTGGCCCAACTCTTCAGCGGCTCGATGTCGAAAAGAGGCCAGCGCAGATAGTCCGCCGACTTCGACAGCCATTCCTTCGCGGACGGTTCCCAGTCCTTGACGAAATCGAGAACCTGTTCCGTCGGCACTACGGCGGTGCGGTTCCCCGTATCGAAATCCTCAAGCCGCTGATTGTTGCGATAGAGGCTGAGATTGATGGTCTCGCGGCCGGCAAAGTTCTGGAGCAGGAACTGCCCCGGCGCGGGCCAGGCATTGGCGACCCACTTGTAGCTCTCGAAATCGGGCAACTCGCTTGCCGGGATCAGGCCGCGATAGGCGACCTTGCCCGAGAACACCGGTTCGACCTCGCCGAAGACCAGCTTGCGCACGGTGGAGCGGATGCCGTCGGCGCCGATCAGCACGTCGCCGGTCGCGACATGGCCGTTCTCGAAGGTCGCGCGCACGCCGTTCTCGTCCTGCTCGACGGCGACGCATTTCATGCCGTAGTGCGCCACGCCTTCCGGCAGCTTCTCGCCCAGCCGGTCCAGCAACTCCGAGCGCCCGAAGACCAGATAGGGCGAGCCGAGCTCCTTTTCGGCGATCGTGTCGCCCAGCCTGTTGGTGCTGATGATGTTGCCGGTGTTCCATTCGCGCATGTTGCGCACGCCCACTGGCGAGCCGCAGGCCTTTACCAGTTCGAGCAGCCCGATGCGCTTGAATATGTTGGTCACATTGGCGGTGAACTGCACGGCAGAGCCGATCTCGGGATTTCCCTCGGCGCGCTCGTAGAGTTCGACGTCAATCCCCTGATGCCTGAGAACCAGCGCGCTGATGATGCCGCCGATGCCGCCACCAATGATGATTGCTTTCATGAATACTTCCCTTCGAAAATGACAGCCGGACAAGCAGACCTCATGCCGTCTGGCTCCGCCGTGCGCGCTGGGCGGCCGGATCGGGATGTGGAATCGAGTTCAGCAGGGTCTGCGTATAGGCATCGGCCGGATTGGACAGGACTTCCCCGGTAGGACCCTGCTCGACGATCCGGCCCTTGTTCATCACCACCACGCGAGTGGAGATGTTTGATGCCAGGGACAGGTCGTGAGTGATAAAGATGCAGGCGAAGCCGTGCTCGCGCTGAAGCTTGCCGAACAGTTCCAGCACCGTTTTCTGCACCGAAACGTCGAGTGCCGAGGTCGGTTCGTCGGCCACCACCAGCGACGGTTTGACCGACAGCGCACGTGCAATGCCGACGCGCTGCTTCTGGCCCCCTGAAAGCTCGTGCGGGAAACGGTTGAACAATTCGGGACCGAGACCAACCTCGGCCATGATCCGGCGGATGTAGTCATCGCTCGTATCGAGTTCGGGCTTGAACCGACGTGCCCACTTCAACGCGGCGCGCAAGGTTGCCCCCACGCGCATGCGGGGGTTGAGCGATGCATTCGCGTCCTGGAACACCATGCTGACGCCGGGCGAATGCCGGCCCCCGCTTGCCTCGGTCCCCTGACGTGCCACACCGTCGATGACGACGTCGCCGCCATCGATGCGCACGAGGCCCGCGGCGACATTGCCGAGCGTGCTCTTGCCGCTCCCGGATTCACCTACCAGCGCGACAACCTCATTGCGCCGGATCGACAGGTCGATCCCGTCGAGTGCACGGATCGGCTCACCGTGGCGTCCTGGAAAGGTCACGCCGATGTTGCGGAATTCCAGCACGTTTTCGTCTGTTTCGGCCGGGGCCTCGCTAGCAGCTACCTGCCGCCCTTTGTCCAGTGAGGGCACGGCGGAGAGCAGCAATCTGGTATAATCCGCTTGCGGGTCGGCAAACAGCGAGATCGCAGTGCCGGTTTCCACCTCCTGCCCATGGCGCATCACCAGAACGCGGTCGGCAATGTCGGCGACGACGCCAAAATCATGGGTGATGAACAGGATCGACATGCCCATCTCGGCCTGCAACTCGCGCAGCAGGTCGAGAATCTGGGCCTGCACCGTGACGTCGAGCGCAGTGGTTGGCTCGTCGGCGATCAGCAATTTCGGGCGGCAGGCGATCGCCATGGCGATCATCACGCGCTGGAGCTGCCCGCCGGACAGTTCAAACGGATATTGCGTGTATTTCGTCTCGGGAGTCGGCAGCTTGACCTTGCGCAGCAGCTCGAGCGCGCGGTCGCGGGCTTGGGCTGGTGACAGTTCCGTATGGTTGCGGATCACATCGCTAAGCTGCTGTCCGACTTTGTAGACAGGGTTCAGCGCCGACATCGGCTCCTGGAAGATGATCGAGATGTCGTTGCCGCGCATCCCGGTAAGTCGGGGAAAATCATAGGGCAGCAGATCATCGCCAAGGAAGGAGATCTCGCCGGATACGTGCGCGCGTGGGCCCAGAAGACCCAGAAGACTGAGCGCTGTCACGGACTTGCCGGAACCTGATTCGCCGACGATCGCCAGCGTCTCGCCTTGCCTGATATCGAAGGACAGGTTGCGCACGATGTTTTTGCGCGCGCCGCCCGCCTCGAAGTCAATGCAGAGGTCACGGACCGAAAGCAGCGCTCCGGTGTCGTCGGCTGCGGCCCTGCTCATGACCGGCCTCCCTGCTCGCGGGGATCCCACATTGTGCGCAGCGTGTCGCCCAATGCGCTGAAGATCAGGATTGTGCAGACGACGAAGAGGCCCGGCACGATCATCAGCATCGGATGCGAGCTCATATAGCGCTGGCCATCAGCCACCATGCCGCCCCATGAGGGCGCGGGGGGACGGATGCCGAGGCCGAGATAGCCGAGGCCGGACCCGACAAGGATGGCGGCGGCGATGGTGAGCGAGGCCTGTGCCAGGATCGGCGCCATGATGTTGGGCAGGATCTGGCCGAGCACGATCGAGCGGCGCGGCGCGCCGAAGATGATGGCGGCCTGCACGAATTGCCGGTTGCGGACCGAAAGCGTCTGCCCATAGGCGACGCGGGCGAAACCGGGCGTGAACAACAGCGCCAGCACGCCGATCAGCGTGGGCACGCTGGGGCCGAGTGCCGCGACCACCAGCAGCGCCAGGATGAGCGGCGGGATCGACAGCATCACGTCGATGCCGCGCATGAGCACACCCTCGGTGAGGCCGCGCGAATAGCCGGCGGTCATGCCGATTGTGACGCCGAAGGCCAATGCGAGAAGGGTGGCGCTGAGCGCGGTGAAAAGCTCCACCTGCGCGCCGGCCGCGATCCGCGCCAGCACGTCGCGGCCGAAATTGTCCGTCCCGAGGAGATGTCCGGGCGTGCCGACCGGCGCGAAGCGCGCCACGATATTCTGCGCCAACGGATCGACAGGCACCAGAAGCGGGCCGGCCACCGCGAAGATGACGAGCGCGATCGCGAGCGTAGGCAGGATGTATTTCTTCATTGCCGGCTCGCCCGCGGGTCGAGGAAGCCGTACATGATGTCGGCGACGATGTTGATCGCGATGTAGAAGGCGGAGATGACGAACACCGCCCCCTGGATGAGCGGATAGTCGCGCACGCTCACCGCCGAGACGAGCAGCGAGCCGAGGCCGGGCAGGTTGAAGACCTTCTCGACCAACACCGTCGCGCCGATGAGGCCGCCCAGCTCCAGCGCCGAGACCGTCAGCACCGGCGTCAGCGCATTGCGGAGGATGTCGCGGCGAAAGGTCCGGCGCGGCGCGAAGCCGTAGGCGCGCGAGGTGCGCACCCAGTCCTGGTTGCGGACTTCGAGGATTTCGTAGCGCGTCACCTTGGCGATGGTGGCGGCGATGGGCAGCGACAGCGTCAGGATCGGCAGGACGAGCCGCCGCAGGTGCTCGACGGGATCGGAGATCGACGCCATGCCCCCGGCGGGCAGCCAGCCGAGCGACAGCGAAAGCCACAGGATCAGGAACGACCCTGCCACATAGCCCGGCACCGAGAGGATGAAGGGCCCCAGAACCGACACCAGCCGGTCGCCCCAGCGGGTCTGAACGCTGATGCTGCCGAAGAAGATGCCCGCCGTGATGCCGACGAGCGAGGCGAAGATCACCAGTTCGATGCTGACAAGAAGCCGGCTGGCGATGATCTCCGCCGCAGGCTGGTTGTATTGGAAGGAGGTTCCGAAATCGAGCAGGAAGAGGCCCCGCATATGGTCGAGCAGTCGTACCGGCAGCGGCCGGTCGAGGCCGAACTGCTCGCGCATGGCGGCGATGACGTCGGGGCTGACATTGCCCGCCTCGCTCATCATCGCCTCGACCGGATCGCCGGGCACGACCTGGACGGCCAGGAAGATGATGATCTGGACGCAGACGACCATCACAAGGCCGATGAACAGCCGTCTTGCGCTGTAAGTCGCCAATTCCATGTGCGTTGCGCTCTTTAGGGAACTCCGGGACATGCCGCGTGCATGTCCCGGGCAGGTTGCGTGGTACCTGCCCGCCGGGACCGGCCCCGCGGGCAGGCTGGAACTACTTTATGCTGGCTTTCTCGACCATGTAGCCGGTTCCCGTGATGCTCAGGAAGCCCGGAATGTTCTTGAAGCCTTCGACCTTGCGGTTGTAGGCGAAGGCCTGGCTGCGCTGGGCCACCGGCAGGAACGGCACCTGGTCGCGGATCAGCCCGACCGCCTTCATATATTCGGGCCGCGCGGCAGCGTCGTCGGCGATCGCCTCGCCCGCCTGGATATGCGCCACGATCTCCGAAGCGTCGACGCCGTAGCTGCCGAAGGAAGAGGCCGGCGCGCCGATCGAATAGGCCTGGAGATAGACGGGGCCCGTCACCGAGGGCGCGCCGCCGGCCACGGCAAGATCGTACTTTCCGCCGCTCTTCGACGCAGTATAGGTCGGCCAGTCGGGCGCATCGAGCTCAGCCTCGATCCCGACTTCCTTGAGGTCGGCCTGCATCGACAGCGCCATGTCGCGGAAGAAGGAATAGGTGGACGAGGTCAGGAGCGAAATCTTCAGGCCCTTCTCGACACCAGCCTCGGCCAGCAGTTCGCGCGCCCGCTCGGGATTGTAGTCCCACAACTCGCCCATCGCGGGGTCGTAGCGGTCGTTGCCCGGCGACATCGGGATGCCGTTGAGCGGTGTGCCGTGGCCGTAGAAGGCGGCCGCGACGGTGTTTTCGCGGTTGATCGCATGGGCGATGGCCTGCCGTACTTTCGGATTGTCGAAGGGCGCCTTCTCAACATTGAACAGCGCGTAGACGAAGGGGCCGGGAACGGCGTCAAGCACCAGATTCGTATCGGCCTCGATGCGCTCGAAATCCTCCCAGCCGACAAAGTCGATCATGTCCACGTCGCCGGCGATCAGCGCATTGGTGCGGGCGGAGGAGTCCGGATAGAAGATGAACTTCACACTCTCCAGTGCCACGGCGTCCTTGTCGTAATAGGTATCGGCCTTGACCAGCGTCAGGCCTACGCCGCTGTCGTTCTTTTCCAGCTTGAACGGCCCGGCGCCGATCCAGTTCGCGGCCCCCGAGGCGAGCGCGGCGGCCGGCGAGATGCCGGCATTCGGGTCGCCGAGATAGTCGAGGAAGGAAGCATTCGGCTTTGACAGGTGGACGACGACAGTCAGCGCGTCCGGGGTCTCGATCGACTCCAGCGTGGACAGTGCCGAATAGATCGCGGCGCCGGTCGACTTGTTCGCCAGATATTCGAGGCTCGCCTTCACCGTCGCGGAATCGATGGGGGAACCATCGTGGAAGGTCAATCCTTCACGCAGCTTGAAGCTGTAGGTGGAGGGGTCGACAGCCTCGTAGCTCTCCGCCAGTGCAGGCACGATGGTGCCGCTCTCGTCGAACTTGACCAGTCCGCGATGCAGTTGCTGGTTGACGATGAACTGCGCTGCGCCGCGCGATGGGCCATAGACCAGATTGCCCACATTGGCCGAAAGACCGATGACAAGCGTGCCGCTGCCGTCTTGTGCCACGGCGCGTGACAAGTCCGCACCCAGAACCAGCATCGTTCCGGCTGCGGCGGCTCCGCCGAGGAAGGTTCGGCGGCGAATGGACGTGGTAGCTCTCTTATTCATTCTCTGTTCCCCATTGTAGCCCCGCGCGGGGCGGGACGAGACCTGCTCAAAGGCAATCCGGGCTGGACATGATGAAGACGGATGTTGATCGGCATGGCTCCGTTCGACGCCCGCTCGGGAGACTGGGCCGCGGCACCAGGTGAGCTCGCGGCCGGCTTCCCATATTCCATCCCATGAATGAATTGCTCACATGGTTGAAAGATACTGTCAATAATGATCGGCGTTTAGTTGATAAATTAACGGCGTTTTGATGGGATTTCGCCGTGTTGAGGTCTGTGCCGAAAATCGTGCGCATCAGTCCTCTCTCTCGGTCGCAGGGCCGTAGCCGCCGCCGGTGGGGGTTTCGATGATGACTGCGTCGCCCGCATGGGCGACGACCTGCACGCTGGGATCGAGTTCCTCGATCCGGCCATCGCGATGGCGCAGCAGGTTGCGGCCCAGCTCGCCTGCCTCGCCGCCTGCCGTGCCGAAGGGCGCAACCTTGCGGTTGCCACTGAGGATGGCGCAGTCGACCTCCTCGCGGAAGCGGATCACCCGGCGCACGCCGTCGCCGGCATTCCATTGCCCCTTGCCACCGGAACCACGGCGGATCGAGAATTCCTCGAGCACGACCGGGAAGCGCGCTTCCAGCACCTCCGGGTCGGTCAGGCGCGTATTGGTCATGTTGGTGTGCACGGCGGAGGCGCCGTTGAAGCCCGGACCGGCCGGCGCGCCGGAGCAGATCGTCTCGTAATATTGCGAGGCCGCGTTGCCGAATGTGAGATTGTTCATCGTCGCCTGCGACGAGCCCAACCGGCCAAGCGCACCGAGCAGGCAGTTGGTGACGGCCTGGCTGACCTCGACATTGCCTGCCACCACGGCGGCCGGATAGCACGGCGACAGCATGCTGCCTTCGGGAACGACGATGTCGATCGGCCGCAGGCAGCCGGCATTCATCGGGATGTTGCGGCCCACCAGCATGCGGAACACGAACAATACAGCGGCGCGGGTGATCGGCTCCGGCGCATTGAAATTGCTGTTCTGCTGTTCGCTGGTGCCGGTGAAGTCGATGCAAGCCCGGCCGTGGGCGTGGTCGATCGACACGGCAACCGCGATCTTGCAGCCGGCATCCATCGGCAGTTCGAAACGCCCGTCTTCCAGGCTGTCGATGACCTGCCGGACCGCCGCTTCGGCATTGTCCTGCACATGGGCCATATAGGCGGACACGACGGCCTCGCCGAACTGGTCGATCATCTTGTGCACTTCGCGCATGCCGCGTTCGTTGGCGGCGACCTGCGCCTTCAGGTCGGCGATGTTCTCGTCGATATTGCGGGCGGGATAGCGCGCGCCGGCGAGGATGGCGCGCATTTCCGCCTCGCGGAACATGCCCTTATCGACCAGCTTCACATTGTCGATATAGACGCCTTCCTCCTCGATGGTGCGCGCCTGCGGGCTCATCGAGCCCGGCGCGACGCCGCCAATATCGGCATGATGGCCGCGGCTGGCGACGATGAAGCGGATATTGCGGCCCTCCCGGTCGAAGACCGGCGTGACCACGGTGATGTCGGGCAGATGCGTGCCGCCCTGATAGGGCGCGTTCAGCACATAGACGTCGCCCGGCCTGATCGAACCGCGATTGCGGTCGAGCACTGTGCGGACGGACGAGTCCATCGAGCCGAGATGGACGGGCACATGCGGCGCGTTGGCGACGAGATTGCCCTCGCCGTCGAACAGCGCGCAGGAGAAGTCGAGCCGCTCCTTCATGTTGACCGAACGGGCGGTGTTTTGCAGCACCACGCCCATCTGTTCGGCGATGGACATGAAGAGGTTGTTGAACACTTCCAGCATTACCGGGTCGGACTCGGTGCCCAGATTGGTCACCACACCCGCGCCGCTCTCGGCGCGCGTCAGCACGAGATCGTCGCGTTCGGTGATCCGCCCGGCCCAGCCGGGCTCGATCACAACCGTCTGGTTGGGCTCGATCAGCAGTGCCGGGCCTTGCAGGACCTGCCCGACATCCATCTGGTCCCGCAGCACGACGCGCGCCTCGCGCCATGCGCCCTGGCTGTACATGCGGGTGAAGTTCTCCGGCAAGGAGCGGGTTGCTTCGGGCGCCGCCCGCTCGCGCGCCGGCACCGCCGCGCCGCCGCCGATCGATTCGACGGCCAGCGTCTCCACGACGAGGTCGTGGCCGGCCTGGATGAAGCCGAAGCGCTGCCGGTGTTCGCGCTCGAAGTCGCGCACCATGTCGTCGAGCGCGGCGGCTTTCACCTCGACGGCGGAATCCGTGCCCCTGTAGCGCAGGTGCACGCGCACCTCGTCGGCGATGCCGTTCTCGGCCACGCCCTGCGCCACCAGCGACGCGCGTGTCTCGACGAGAAGCTCCTCGGCCAGCCGTGCGATCGACGGCATGATGCCGGCCGACAGCGGCTCCTCGACGCTCTTCTGCCGGCTGGCCCGCAGGTCGCCCAGCCCAATGCCGTAAGCCGATAGCAGGCCGGAGAAGGGGTGGATGACGATGGTCTTCATGCCCAGCGTCTCGGCCACGCGGCAGGCATGCTGACCGCCCGCGCCGCCGAAGCAGGCCAGTGCGTAGCGGGTGATGTCGTAGCCGCGCGCCACCGAGATCTTCTTGATCGCGCTCGCCATGTTCTGCACGGCGATGGTGATGAAGCCGTCCGCCGCTTCCTCCGGCATGATGTCCATGCCGGCCACCAGTTCGGCGAAGCGCTCGCGCACGATCGCATCGTCCAGCGGCTTGTCCTGGCCGGGACCGAAGATGCTGGGGAAGTTCTCTTTCCGCAGCTTGCCCAGCATCACATTCGCATCGGTGATGGTGAGCGGCCCGCCGCGGCGATAGCAGGCGGGACCGGGATTGGCGCCGGCGGATTCCGGCCCGACCTGGAAGCGTGCGCCGTCGAAGGAGAGGATCGAGCCGCCGCCTGCCGCCACCGTATGGATCATCATCATCGGCGCGCGCATGCGTACGCCGGCTACCTCCGCTTCGAAGGTGCGCTCATACTCGCCTTCATAGTGCATCACGTCGGTCGACGTGCCGCCCATGTCGAAGCCGATGATCCTGTCGAAGCCCGCCGCCTCGCAGGTGCGCGCCGCACCCACCACGCCGCCGGCCGGACCGGACAGGATGGCGTCGCGCCCGCGAAATAGGCCGGCCGAGGTGAGCCCGCCGCCCGAGGTCATGCACAAAAGCCGCGCGCCGGTGGCGTTCAGGTCGAGATCGGCGATCACGCCGTCCAGATAGCGCTGTAGCACCGGCGAGAGATAGGCATCCACCACCGTGGTGTCGCCGCGCCCGACGAGCTTGATCAGCGGCGAGATCTCATGGCTGACCGAGACCTGCGCGAAGCCCATCTCGCGCGCCAGTTTCGCCAGCGCCTGCTCATGCGCCGGATAGTGATAGGCATGCATGAGCACGATGGCGACGGAATCGATGCCGCGTGCCTGCACGGCCTCAAGCTGCCTGCGCGCTGCATCGAGATCCAGCGGCCGCTCCACCGTGCCGTCTGCCAGCACGCGCTCCGCCACCTCGTAGACGCAGTCATACAGCGTCTCGGGCTTTTCGATCTTCATCGCGAAAATGTCGCTGCGCGCCTGATAGCCGATTTCGAGCTGGTCGCGGAATCCGGCGGTGATCAGCAGCGCCAGCTTCTCGCCCTTGCGCTCCAGCAGCGCATTGGTGGCGACCGTCGTGCCCATCTTGATCGTGCCGATCGTGTCGGGCGGGATCGTGTCGCCCGGCTTCAGCCCGAGGAAGGCGCGGATGCCGGCGGTGGCCGAATCCCGGTAGGCGCCGGGGTTTTCGGAAAGCAGCTTGCGCGCCTCGAGGGTCCCATCGGGCTTGCGCGCGATGATGTCGGTAAAGGTGCCACCCCGATCGATCCAGAAATCCCAGCGCATCGTCAGCCTTGCGAAAATATCCAAGCCGATTGATGTGATTTTATCGATAACATGTCAACGTTATGACATCATCTTTCTTCGGCTTTCAGCTACTCTCTTCGCGACAGGGTCGATCATACGATCTGAAACCGGGCTGTGTGCAGCGAAGCAGGTGGCTGAATGTTGCGTTGTCGCGGGATAAGATACCGGTATTATGCCTGCGAAATGCCAAGGACCACCGGCCCGGCGCGATAGGTTTTTGCGTCGCTCGGCCGGCCTCTACGACGAAAGGATGATGACGATGAGCACGCATGACAAGACGCTGGATGTCCTGGACAGCGGCCACATTGTCTCCTCCGCTCATCTCGCCGCCTCCAGCAGCGTACCGGAGCTTTCCGAATTCGAGTTCGGCCTGATCCTGGCCAGCAACGCCTTCGACCGCTGGATGGTCCGCTGCATGGCGGCTGCCGGCCAGCCCGGCCTGACCTCGCTGGAAGTGCTCGTTCTGCACTCGGTCACCCATCGCCAGCGGCCCAAGCGGCTGTCCGACATCTGCCTGGTGCTGGGCATCGAGGACTCGCATACCGTCGTCTACGCGTTGAAAAAGCTGGAATCGCAGGGACTTGTCACCCGTGTCCGTCAGGGCAAGGAGAAGCTGGTGCTCATTACCCCCGAGGGCGAGGCGACCTGCCAGCGCTATGGCGAAATCCGCGAGCGGCTGCTCGTCAATGCGGTGTCCGCGCTGCGCCTCGATCCCAAGGCGATCAGCGCCGTCGCCTCCACCATGCGCGTCCTTTCCGGCCATTACGACCAGGCGACACGAACCGCCGCGACGCTGTGATGCGGCCGAAGGGGAGCGCGGTTCACAAGAGTTGACAAGCCTCGGTTCGGTGCAACATCCTGCCAGTCTTTAACTGGGAGGTACCGATGACCATCTCGATCAGCCGCCGCGCCTTTGCCATTGGTGCAGGAGCGCTAGGCTTGGCAACCAGCGCGGGCCTTTTGCCCGCACGTGCGCAACAGTCCTTTTTCCGTATCGGTACCGGTGGTACCTCCGGCACCTACTATCCCGTGGGCGGCCTGATCGCCAACGCCATCTCGGCCACCGGACCGGCCGGCGTCGAGGGTCTTGTCGCCACCGCGGTGTCCTCCAACGGGTCGGTCGCCAATATCAGCGCCATCCAGTCGGGAGCCTCCGAATCCGGCTTCACCCAATCGGATGTCGCATTCTGGGCCCAGTCGGGCACGGGCCTCTATGAGGGCAAGCCCAAGGTCGAGGATCTGCGCCTGATCGCCACGCTCTATCCGGAAACCATCCATCTGGTGGCGCGCGCGGATGCGGGCATCAAGTCGGTGGCCGACCTGAAGGGCAAGCGCGTTTCGCTTGACGAACCGGGCTCCGGCACCATCGTCGACGCTCGCCTCGTGCTTGCCGCCTACGGGCTGACGGAAAAGGACGTGAAGCCCGAATATCTCAAGCCGGGCCCTTCGGGGGAGCGCCTTCAGGACGGTGCGCTCGACGCCTATTTCTTCGTCGGCGGCTATCCCACCGGCGCGATCGTCGAGCTTGCCAGCACCAACAACATCACGCTCGTGCCGATCTCCGGTCCCGAAGCGGACAAGCTTCTTGCGGAGCAGAAATTCTTCTCCACCGATACCGTGCCTGACGGCACCTACAAGAATGTTGGCGAAACCAAGACGATTTCCGTCGCCGCGCAGTGGGTGACCAGCACCAAGCAGCCCGACGATCTCGTCTACAACATCGTCAAGTCGCTCTACAGCGAGGAGTCGCAGAAGGCATTGCAGGCCGGCCATGCCAAGGGCAAGCTCATCACGCTGGAGAATGCGGTGACGAGTGCCGGCATTCCGTTCCATCCGGGCGCGGAACGCTACTACAAGGAAGTCGGCGCCCTGAAATAGAGGCGGCTGGATACTGACCATGGTGAGGCGGAAAGGCGTGCTTTCCGCCTCTTTTGTCTGGGACGTCAGGAAACGGAACCGGATATGAGCGACGACGGCAGCGACAGGATCAAGCTTTCCGGCATGGAGTTCGACGAGGAGAAGGCTCGCGAACTCGAGGAAAAATTCGACTCGGAAATCCGCTTCCGGCCGCTGCTGCCGGCTGCCGGCTGGCTCGTCGGCTTCCTCCTCGTGGCGCTGTCGCTGTTCCACTACTACACTGCCGGGTTCGGCCTGCTGCAGGAGATGATGCACCGGGGCATCCACCTGTCGATGGTGCTTGGCCTGGTCTTCCTCGTCTTCCCGCTGGTGAAGACCGGTTATGACCAACCGGCGCAGTCCACCCTGTTGCGGCCGCTCGGCATCCCCATGCTCGACTGGCTGCTGGCGATCCTGGCGGTCGTCGCCGTCATGCATGTGCCGCTGATACCGCTCGACGATCTCGCCTTCCGCGTCGGCAATCCCACGACGATCGACGTGGCGCTTGGCCTCGCGCTCATATTGCTCCTGCTGGAGGCGACGCGACGGTCGGTCGGCATTCCCCTGCCGATCATTTCCATCGTCTTCATGCTCTATGCGCTGTTCGGCCAGCACATGCCGAGCATACTGGTGCATCCCGGCGCATCCGTTTCCCAGCTCGTGGACCACCTCTATCTCACGACGCAGGGCATTTACGGCATCGCGCTCGGCGTCGTGGCCACCTATGTCTTCCATTTCGTGCTGTTTGGCGTGTTCGCCACGCGCATCGGGCTTGGCCAGCTCTTCCTCGATTGCGCTGCCTGGGTTGCCGGGCGCTATGCCGGCGGTCCCGCCAAGGTGTCGATCTTCGGCTCCGCGCTGTTCGGGATGATCTCTGGCTCGTCGGTGGCCAATACCGTGACCGTCGGTTCGCTGACGATCCCTGCCATGATCCGGCTCGGCTACAAGAAGAATTTCGCAGCGGCGGTGGAGGCTGCATCCTCGACCGGCGGGCAGGTGACGCCGCCGATCATGGGCGCTGCCGCCTTCTTGATGATCGAATTCCTGGAACTGCCCTATACGACGATCATCCTGGCGGCGATCGTGCCGGCCTTCATGCATTTCTTCGGCGTGTTCATCCAGGTGCATTTCGAGGCCAAGCGCACCGGCCTCAGGGGTTTGCGGCCGGACGAGATGCCCGACGTCGTTGAGGCGCTGAAGCGGGACTGGCCGACGATCATTCCGCTGGTCGTCCTGATCGGCGTCCTGCTCTCCGGCTATACGCCCTATATGGCGGCCTTCTGGGGCATCACCATGTGCATCCTCGTCGGCTTGCTCAATCCGCGCCGGCGCATGTCCATCGCCGACATTGTGGTATGCCTGCGCGACGGTGCCAAATATGCGCTTGCGGTGGGTGCCGCAGCGGCGACCGTCGGCATCGTCGTCGGCGTCGTCACGCTGACCGGCGTCGGCTTCAAACTGTCCTACATCGTCACCTCGACGGCGGGGCATCTCTCGCTCCTGTTCGGCACCTTCATTCCCGAGATGATCTTCTCGACGCAGGGCCTGACACTGCTGTTCACCCTTTTGATGACCGGTGTCGTCTGCATCCTCATGGGCTGCGGCATTCCCACGACGGCGAACTACATCATCATGGTGACCATCGCCGCGCCGGCGCTGGTCATGTTGGGCGTGGAGCCGATCGTCGCCCACTTCTTCGTCTTCTATTACGGGCTGCTGGCCGACATCACGCCGCCGGTGGCGCTGGCCGCCTATGCCGCCGCCGGCATGGCCGGGGCCGATCCCTTCAGGACCGGAAACACTGCCTTCCGGCTCGGGCTGGGCAAGGTGCTGGTGCCGTTCGTGTTCGTCTTCTCTCCGTCGCTGCTGCTGGTGACGAAGGACTTCAACTGGCCGGACTTCTTCGTCGCATTCCTCGGTTGCATGCTGGGCATCACATGCCTTGGCGCGGCGCTGTCGCGCTACATGCTGGTGCGCACCCGGCCGTGGGAGAATGTTCTGCTGGTCCTTGCCGCCTTCCTCCTCGTGGCGCCGGAACTCTACTCCTCGCTGCTCGGCGTGGCGCTGGTTGTTCCGGTCGTGCTGCGGCACTGGAGCGCCCGGCATACGGAGGAGGCGCAACCCGCCTGACGGGCGCGGATGCGCCTTCGATCAGGCGGGTTGCAGGCGGATGCGGCGCATCAGCCGCGCGGTCATCAGCAGGGCCGCCGCCGCAAGGCCGGCCGCAAGCCCCCACCAGATGCCGGCCCCGCCCCAGCCCAGAAGGAAGGCGAGGCCGTAGCCGGATGACAGGCCGATGGCCCAATAGCTGACAAGCGCGATGATCATCGGCACGCGGGTATCCTTCAAGCCGCGCAACGCGCCGCTGGAAAGCGCCTGTATGCCGTCGAAAATCTGGAAGATGCCGGCAATGGCGAGGAAGGACACGGCAAGCGGGACGACCTCTGCCGAGGCTTCGGCATTCACGTCGAGATAGAAGCCGATGAGCAGCGTCGGGACGGTCAGGAAGACGAGTGCCGAAAGACTGCCGATGAGGAGGCCGAGGGCAAGCGAGGAGGCGACCGCCCTTGCGAGATTGCCGCCGTCACGGCGCCCATATGCATGGCCCGTGCGAATGGTCGTGGCCGATGAGAGACCGAGCGGGATCATGAAGGCGAGGCCGCTGAGCTGCAGGGCGATGCCATGCGCGGCCAGTTCCATCGGCCCGAACAGTCCCATCATGAAGGATGCCGCCGAAAACAGCGCAACCTCCGCCACCACGGTGGTGCCGATCGGCCATCCCAGGCGGAACACCTCGATGAGCGCTGGCGTATCGATCTTCGAGAACCGCACGAAGATCTGCTGATCCCGCAGCGCCCGATGGCGCACGACATGCACCGCGAGGAACAGTGCCACGCAGGTCGTGGCGATAAGCGTCGACAATCCCGCACCGCGCATGCCCATCGCGGGCAGGCCGAAGCCGCCGAAAACGAACTGGATGCCGAGCAGCGCATTTATGCCGACGCCGAGGACCAGCGCCACGACGACGATGCCCGGCCTGCTCAGCGCGCCCAGGAAGGAGCGCAGCACGATGATCGCCAGTTGCGGGATCAGCGACCATTGCAGGATCGACACATAGTCGGCCGCGAGCGCCGAAACATGCGGGTCCTGTCCGAGCGCCAGGAAGATCGCCTGCGAATTCGACAGCGGGACCAGCATCACCAGCGCATAGGCGAAGCTGATCCAGAGCCCCATCCTGACGAAACGCCGTCCGCCGCGCGGATCTTTCGCGCCGATGGCATTGGCGACTAGCGGCATGACCGCGAAGCCGAAGCCCGAGCCGAACATCCAGATGACGAAGAAAAGCTGCCAGCCGATGACCGATGCGGCGAGCTCCTCGGGCCCCAGCCGTCCCAGCACCAGCGTGTTGGTGACGTTGAGCAGTGTCTGCGCAAGCTGCGACGCGATCAGCGGAAGGCCGAGGAGGATCGTTTCCCTCATATGCTCCCGCCACGGGATCAGCGGCATGGCGTCAGTCGGTCTTGCAGTTTCTTGCACGTTCTCACCGGGCGAATTTCAACGCCCTTCCGGCGTCACGGCCAAGCTATCGCATTGCGGCGCGGCCAAGGCCAGCCATCCGCGATGCAGGCGTGGATCGTCGGATTCGCGCTTTCGCTTTCCGCGATGTCTTGCCGACGGGAAGCGGCTGGCGGCCGCTCCCCCGGACCAGCCTTCAGGCGTCCTCGAAGAGCGGTGCGATCTCCATTTGCGGCACCAGCACGAGGCCCTTGTCGGTGATGCGGATTTCGGGGATCACCGAGAGCGGGATCAGGTTGAAGCCCATATAGGGGATGGAGCAGCCGGCGGCCTCCCACTCCTTCTTGAGCACTTTCATCTCCTCGGCCACCGCGGTCACGCGCTTGTCGGAGAGCAGGCCGGCGATCGGCAGTTCCACCATCGCCGTGACCTTGCCGTCCACCACCACGCACACGCCGCCCTGCGTCGCCTCGATCGCCTTCAGTGCCACCTGCATGTCGGTCTCGTTGAGGCCGGCCACGATGATGTTGTGGCTGTCATGGCCGACGGAGGAAGCCACCGCCCCGCGCTTGAGGCTGAAATTGCTCAGCAGGCCGTGCGCGACATTGCCGGATGACTTCGCATGGCGCTCGATCACGGTGACGAAGCACAGGCCGTGCCGGTCGAAATGGGCCTGCCAGTCGTTGACGGGCTCCAGCCTGATCTTCTCGTGGCCCAGCGTGATGCCGGGCAGCTCGGTGCGGATCGCATTGGCGATGACCGGGGCTGTGGGCAGTTCGGGCGTCAGCCTCACCTCTTTCGGCAGCTTGACCGTGTGATAGGCGGCTTCGGGATAGCGGTAGCGGTCGGAAAGCGCGGCATCGAGCAGCGGCGTGATCTTCCTGTCCTCCACCACCAGCTCGCCGCCATACCATGTGTTGACCGGCTTCATCGCATCGTCCAGCAACACGAGGTCGGCACGGCGTCCGCCGCCCATGCCGCCCACCTCGCCCTCGACGCCGAAGCGCGTCGCGCCATGCAGCGAACCCATGCTCCAGGCCTGTTCGGGGCTCATGCCGGCGGCGATCGCCTCGCGCACCACCCAGTCGAGGCCGAAGGCGAGCAGGTCGTCGGCATCGCGGTCGTCGGTGCAGACGGCGACGCGCTTGTGCGAGGCGCCGAGCTCGGTGATGGTGCAGATCGCCTGCGGCAGGCTGTGCCATGGCGTGGTCGGCGGGCCGCCGCGCAGGAACAGCCAGATGCCGGCCTCCAGCATGTCGTCGGCTATCTCGCGGTCGATCGCCTCATGCGTGTCGGTGACGCCCGAGGCCGCATAGGCGGCAACGAATTCCCTGCCGTAGACATGGCCGGACACTGGGCGGCCGCGCTGGAGCGCCGCGGCGAGGATGGCATGGCTGCGTTCGTCGCCCATGGCCACCTGCACGAAGTCCATCTTCTCGCCCAGCGCCAGAGCCTCCGGCCATTTGTCGAACAGCGCGCCGATCTTCTCGGCCGTCAGGTCGCCGCCCGCCGTTTCCAGTTCGGGCGAGGTGGCGGGCACGGTGCTGGGCACGGTGAGGAAGATCGACAGCGGCGCTTGCCGCGCATCCTCAAGCATCGCCTCCACGCCGGCCACGTCCATGACATTGCCGATCTCGTGGCTGTCGCAGAAGATCGTGGTCGTGCCGTTGAGCAGCGCGGCCTCGGCATAGGCGCAGGCCGTCACCATGCTGGATTCGATATGGATATGCGGGTCGACCAGCCCCGGCGCAATGATACCGCCCTTGGCGTCGTAGCGCTTCGCGGCGCCCTTGTAGTTGCCGGCCGGCTTCACCGCCGCGATGCGCCCGCCCGTCAGCCACACTTCGCGCTCGGGCAGGATGCGTTCCGAATAGGTGGAGAGCACGCGTGCGCCGCCGATGACGAGATCGGGCTCCGCGCGCCCCGAGGCGACGGCCGCCAGCTTGCGGGTCATGGCCGAAAGCGGCTGGACGGAAAAGCGTGTCAGGGAACCCATGATGTGTCCTTTCTGCCCGCGCGGGCAACGCTCGAATCAGACGATCCGATGATAGTCCGGAATGCCCGCACTGTGGCATCTGGACGATTGATGGATGGAGCCCGATCGTCTACCCGCAGCGTTTGATGCCTTTGCGAACGGGGTTGGAATGCCGATCGAGAGTTTCGACACCGTCGTCCTGGGAGCCGGCGCGGCGGGGATGATGTGCGCGATCCACGCCGCCTCCCGTGGCGGCCGTGTCCTGATCGTCGATCATGCGAGGGCGCCGGGCGAGAAGATCCGCATCTCCGGCGGCGGACGCTGCAATTTCACCAATCGCGGGACGAGCGCGCGCAATTTCCTTTCCGCCAATCCCCATTTCGCCAAATCGGCGCTCGGGCGCTATGGTGCGCAGCACTTCATCGCCTTGGTCGAGAAGCACGGCATCGCCTATCACGAGAAGACGCTGGGGCAGCTTTTCTGCGACAATTCCGCCAAGGATATCATCGGGATGCTGCTTGGCGACATGGCGCGCGCGGGATGCGAACTGCGTCTTTCGACCACGGTCGTGCAGGTCGCGAAGACCGAGGACGGCTTTGCCGTCATGCTCGGCGGCGAGGGTGCGGAAAAAATCCGGTGCCGGCATTTCGTCGTCGCGTCGGGCGGGAAATCGATTCCGAAAATGGGTGCGACGGGCATCGGCTATCAGATCGCCGGCCAGTTCGGCCTTGCCGTGACCGAAACGCGGCCGGCCCTCGTGCCGCTGACATTTGGTGAGGACTTTCTCGCAAGCTTCCGCGAGATCGCGGGCGTCGCCGCCGATATCCGCGTGACATGCGGCAAGGGGGCGTTCGAGGAGGCGCTGCTTTTCACGCATCGCGGCCTGTCCGGTCCGGCGATCCTGCAGATCTCGTCCTATTGGCGGGAAAAGGAAGCGATCAGGATCGTCTTCCTGCCGAAGGACGACCTGTTTGCGCTGCTGAAGTCAGCAAAGGCGGAGAATGGCCGGCGGAATATCGCCACTGCGCTGGGCGAACTGCTGCCCAAACGGCTGGCCGCGCATCTTTCTCAGGTGCAGGGCTGGACCGGCACGATGGGCGAAACGAGCGACAGGAAGCTCGCCGCGATCGCCGCCACGCTTCAGGGCTGGGAGGTCTTCCCGATCGGATCGGAAGGCTATCGCACCGCCGAGGTCACGCTTGGCGGCGTTGACACGGCCGCATTGAACTCACGGACGATGGAGGCGAAGCATATTGCCGGCCTCTATTTCATCGGTGAGGTGGTCGACGTGACGGGCTGGCTCGGCGGCTATAATTTCCAATGGGCATGGTCTTCCGGCTGGGCGGCAGGCACCGCCATCGCAGAACGCGCAAGCTAGCGGCTGTCGCGGTCACCGGCGTGCCTGTGCTGGATGTTCCTTTCGGCGTAGAGCAGCACGTCCCGCTTGTGCGGAATGGCGGCGACCGCGCCGTATTTGGTGGTCTGGAGGGCTGCCGCCAGGTTGGCGTGGCGGGCCGCTTCCAGCATGTCGCCATTCTCCAGATAACGGGCGAGGAAGGCGCCGGTGAACGTGTCGCCGGCGCCCGAACCGTCGACGGCATCGGCCCGTATGCCGGCAATATGCGTCCTGCCTTCCGGCGTGGCGACGAGGCAACCATCGCGCCCGAGCGTGAGCACGACCATTTTCGGCCCGCATTCCAGATAGAAGTCGGCAATGCCGTGCATGTCCTCGCGCCCCGTCAGGAGGCGCGCATCGTCGAGGCTGGGCCGGACGATATCGACCGACCGGACTGCTTCGTGGATGATCGCGCGGGCACGCGACAGGGGCCACAGACGAAGGCGCAGATTGGTGTCGTAGGAAACCATGACGCCGTTTTCGCGCGCGGCAGCGATTGCCGCGAAGCCCGAATCGCATGCATCGTCGCTGATCGCCTGCGTGATGCCCGACAGGTGCAGCAGGCGGCTCGACGCGATCAGACCGGTGGGAACCTCGGCGGGCGTGATCCGGCTCGCGGCCGAATGGCGTCGGGCATAGGTGAATTCATGGCCGGTTTCGCCATGGGTGATGAAATAGAGCCCGGTCTGTCCGCCGGCCCTGACGATGACATCGCTGCGCGCGATCGCTTCGGAATCCCACAGCGAGAGAAACCGCTGGCCGAAAATGTCGTCGCCGAGGGCGGTGAAAACGGCCACGCGCGCGCCCTGGCGTGCGGCGGCGACCGCGACATTCATCGTGTCGCCGCCGAAGCCCAGCAGCATCAGCCTTTCGCCGTTCCGCTCGATCTCGGACAGTTCGAAAAGCGGCTCGCCGAAACAGACGATATCGAATGCCTTCATGCGCGGCCTGCTTCCGGCACCAGCCCGATCGTATGGGCGGGCAATTCCATGTCGGAGAAGAGATCGGGATGCGCCTTGGCGACGCGCGGCAGGGCGATGAGGATTTCGCGCAGGTGCCGGCTCATCGCCGCGGCAGCTCCTTCCGAATCGCCTTCCCGCAGGCGGTCTACGATCGATGCGTGTTGCTCGATCAGGCGCGGCATGGGCGATGCTTCCGACAGGCTCAGGAAACGCACGCGGTCGGTCTGCTTGCGCGCGCCTTCCACGACTTTCCAGGCAAAGTCGCAGTCGACGATATCGCCGATGGCGCGGTGAAACGCCTCGTCATGTTCGTTGAAAAGCAGATGGTCGCCATTTCCGGCGGCGGTCCGCTGCGCGGCGAGCATGTCGTCGAGCGCCGCGATCCGCGCGGGGTCGGCCATCCGGGCCGCCCGGCGGGCGATGTCGCATTCGATCGCCTCGCGCACGAAACGGGCATTGGCGACCTCGCTGACCGAAATCTTCAGCACATAGGTGCCGCGGCTGGGGCGGATTTCGACAAGTCCCGCCTCGGAGAGCTTGATGAAGGCTTCCCGCACAGGCTGGCGGCTGACGCCATATCGCTCGGCGACGTGTTTTTCGGACAGCGCCTCGCCGGGCTTGATCTGCATGCGGACGATGCTGTCGCGCAGGGCAAGCACCAGCTGGGGCGCGATCGGGTCCTTCAGGCGCAGCATCGTTTCCACTCGTTTCGCCCCCGCAAATCCCGCTTGTGAATCGGATCAGAGTTTGTATCATACCGGTATGGTGCCATACCGCAATGGGGAGAGTGCTTTGATGGCGACGGTTTTCGGGGGTGTCCTGTTGCGAGATGGCCTGTTGCGAAATGGCCTGCTGCGCTCTGCGGCATATCCGGGGCAGGGCGCGTGAAGACCCGCATCGCCCTTGTCGGCCTCGGCATGGCCGTTACGCCGCATGCCAGGGGTCTGATGGACCTTTCCGACCGTGTCGAGGTGGTCCATGCCTTCAGCCCCAGTGAAGCCCGCCGCAGGAGTTTCGCGGAACGCTTCTCGTTTCCGCTCGCCACCAGCCTCGACGATGTGCTGGGCGATCCTTCGGTCGAGGCGGTCCTGGTGATCACGCCGGCCAATACGCATCGCGACGTTGCCATTCGCTGCGCGCAAGCCGGCAAGCATGTGCTTCTGGAAAAGCCGCTTGAAATCACCACGCAGCGCGCCGAACAACTCGTTTCCGCCTGCCGTGAAGCCGGCGTGAAGCTGGGCGTGGTCCTCCAGCATCGGTTTCGGCCAGCCGGCTTGAAGCTCGCCGCCCTGCTGCAGGCGGGTGAACTCGGCAGCATCATCGGCTGCTCGACGGTCATCCGCCTGTGGCGGCCGCAGGGTTATTACGACGAGCCGGGCCGCGGCACCTTTGCGCGCGACGGCGGCGGCGTGCTGATCTCGCAGGGCATCCATACGCTGGGCCTGATGCTGAGCCTTGCCGGACCGATCGCCGAGGTGACCGGCTATTCCACCACCACCTCGGTCCATCGCATGGAGACCGAGGACATGGTCTGCGCGGCGGCGCGCTTCGCCAATGGCGCGTTCGGAACCATCGATGCGACCACGGCGGCCTATCCCGGTTTCCTCGAGCGGATCGAGCTTGCCTGCGAGAAGGGAACGGCGGTGCTGGCGGGAACCTCCCTGCTGGTCCAGTTCCAGGATGGGCGGCGCATCGAGATGGAATCCGACAAAAGCGCCGGCGGCACCGGCGCCGATCCGATGGATTTCCCGCACGATTACCACCGCGCGGTGATGGCCGATTTCATCGATTCGATCCAGACGGGACGCGAGCCGAAAGTGACCGGCGAGGAGGCGCTGCGCGTCCACCGGCTGATCGATGCGCTGCTGGAGACGGGTCGCGCGGGCAAGCCGGTGGCGGTGCGGGCATGAGGCATACATGGCGCTGGTTCGGCCCCACCGATGTGGCCCGGATCGAGGATGTCGTGCAGGCGGGTGCGGCCGGTGTCGTGACGGCGCTGCACCACATTCCCAATGGCGTGCTCTGGACGCCGGACGAAATCGCGAAACGCCAGGCGGAGGTCGCGCATCGGTCGGATGGAACGCCGTCGGGGCTCGCCTGGGAGGTGGTGGAGAGCCTGCCGATCAGCGAGGACATCAAGAAGCAGAAGGGCGAATGGCGCAGCCATATCGCCACCTATCGGCAATCGATCCGCAACCTGGCTGCCGCCGGCATCGAGGTGCTCTGCTACAATTTCATGCCGGTGCTCGACTGGACCCGGACAGACCTGCGCTGGCGCGTGCCGACCGGCGCGACCTGCATGCGTTTCGATATTGTCGAGTTCGCTGCCTTCGACATCCATCTTCTGGCGCGGCCCGGCGCGGTCGGCCAGTTCGACGAGGCCATCGTCGATGCGGCGGGGCGGCGCATCGTGGGGATGGATGACGAGGCGCGCCGGCAATTGGCCAAGGCGATCACCATGGGATTGCCGGGCTCGACCGAGACGATGGATATTCCGCGCCTGCGCGAGCATCTTGCGGAATATGGGGGGATTTCCGCGTCAAGGCTGCGGCAGAATTTCATCGATTTCCTCGAAGAGGTTGTGCCGGTGGCCGAAGAGGTCGGCGTTCGGCTCTGCTGCCATCCCGACGATCCGCCATTTCCGCTGCTTGGCCTGCCGCGCGTGGTGTCTACCGCCGACGACTATGCCGTCCTGCTGGATGCGGTGGACAGCCCGGCCAATGGCGTGACCCTGTGCTCCGGCTCGCTGGGCGTGCGGCCCGACAACGACCTGCCGGCGATGATGGAGCGTTTCGGACCGAAGGTGCATTTCCTCCATCTACGCAACGTCAAGCGCGAAGGCCGTGCCGGATCGTTCCATGAGGCCGAGCATCTGGATGGCGATACGGACATGGTGGCACTGATCGCCGCCGTCCTGCACGAGGAGCGCCGCCGTGCCGCCGAGGGAAGGGCGGATGCGGAGATACCGATGCGCCCCGACCACGGGCAGGATATGATCGACGACTTCCAGCGCCGCGCGCAGCCGGGCTATCCGATCATCGGCAGGCTCAAGGGGCTGGCCGAGCTGCGTGGCGTCGAGCGCGCCTTGCGGCAGACGGAGGCCTTCGCATGAGCAGGGAGGAACTGCTCCATCCCGACAGGCTGTTTCCGGCCGAGCCCGGCCTTCGCGCCACGGCGCGGGAGCTTTACGAGGGCGTGTGCGACCTGCCGATCGTCAGCCCGCACGGACATACCGATCCGGCATGGTTCGCGCAGGACATGCCTTTTGCGGACGCAGCCTCGCTGCTGGTCATTCCCGACCACTATCTCCTGCGCATGCTGCGCAGCGTCGGTGTCGACTATGACGTGCTCGGCGTTCCGCGCGCGGGTCGGGCCGCACCCGATCCCAGGGATGTCTGGCGCGTCTTTGCGCGACATTACCATCTGTTCGATGGGACCCCGTCCAGCCTGTGGGTGGACCATGCGATGCAGGTGGTCCTCGGCTGCGAGGAACGTCTTTGCGCCGGCAATGCCGATGCGCTCTACGATCATATCAATGACCGTCTCGCATCGCCGGAATTTCGACCCCGCGCGCTTCTGAAGCGTTTCGGCGTCGAGACGATCGCCACCACCGAAGGCGCGCTTGACCCGCTTGTCCATCATCGGAAACTGCTGGCGGATGGCTGGATCGGAACGGTGCGGACGACATATCGCCCGGACGATGTGACTGATCCGGAAGTGCCAGAGTTTGCGGCCAACCTCGACAGGCTGGGCGAAATTACCGATACGGATACTGCGCAGTGGGACGGGATGATCGAGGCGCATCGCCGCCGCCGGGCGGAGTTCCGCCGCTTCGGCGCGACCGCGACCGATCATGGGGCTGCGAGCGCCCTGACGGCCGATCTGTCGCCGGCGGAAAAGCAGGAACTGCTCGACGGCGCGCGCGCGGGCACCCTGACGCCCGCGCAATGCGAGTTGTTTCGCGGCCAGATGCTGACCGAGATGGCCGGGCTGTCGGTCGAAGACGGCATGGTGATGCAGATCCATGCCGGCTCGCGGCGCAACACCGACCGCGCCATGTTTGCCGCGCGCGGCCCCAATATGGGGGCCGACATCCCGGTCCGGATGGACTGGGTCGGCGGCCTCGACGCGCTGCTCAATCGCCATGGGGATGCGACTGGGCTGCGGGTCATCCTCTTCACGCTGGATGAGACTGCCTATACGCGCGAGCTCGCGCCGATGGCCGGCTACTGGCCATGCCTGATGCTGGGGCCGCCCTGGTGGTTCCATGACAGTTCCAACGGCATACGCCGCTATCTCGACGGCGTGGTCGAGACGGCCGGCTTCGCCAATCTCGCCGGCTTCAACGACGATACGCGCGCGCTGCTGTCCATACCCGCCAGGCACGATGTCTGGCGGCGCGAAGTCTGCGGCTTCCTTGCGCGTCTGATCGCCGAGCACAGGATCGCCAGGGCGACGGCGCGCCAGCTTGCGCAGGACCTGTCCGCCGATATGGCGAGGAAGGCGTATCGGCTTTGACCGCGCGGCTCGCCAATACTGACGGCATTCCGGGCGGTGTCGCCGTGCCGGCCTATGATCGAAGCCGGCTGACGCCGGGCATCGTCCATATCGGGCCGGGTGCATTCTTCCGCGCCCATATGGCTGTCTTCACCGATGGTGCGATCGCCCATGGGGGCATGGATTGGGGGATCGAGGCAGTCAGTCCGCGCAGTACCGATATCGTGGCGGCGCTCAACGAACAGAACGGGCTTTTCACGCTCCTGGTTCGCGACAGGATGGAAACGCATGCGCGCATCGTCGGATCGGTCGTCGGGGCACACGCGCTGTCCGGTGGCCGCGAAAGAGTGCTCGCGCGGCTGACCGATCCGCAAACCCGCATCGTCTCGCTGACTATCACCGAGAAGGCCTATACGGATGCGCCGGACGCAATGCCCGCGCTGCTCGTCGAGGCGATCGATCGGCGGCGGAAGGCGGGTGATGCGCCTTTCACGCCGCTTTCCTGCGACAACCTGCCTGCCAATGGCAAGGTTCTGGAGCGGATCGTACTCGATCTTGCCGACCGGCGCGATGCCTCGCTGCGCCGCTGGATCGAGGTCAACATCCCTTTCCCGTCGACAATGGTGGATCGGATCACGCCGGCCAGCACCGCAACCACGCTGGCGGATGCGCGGCGGCTGACCGGGCGGGACGACCGCGCCGCCGTGGAGGCCGAGCCCTTCGCGCAATGGGTGATCGAGGACAGGTTCTGTGCGGGCCGTCCGCCTTGGGAAGCGACCGGCGCCATCATGGTGTCGGATGTCGCGCCCTATGAGAAGATGAAGCTGCGCATGCTCAATGGCGCGCACTCGCTGATGGCCTATCTGGGCCAGCTCAAGGGGCATGAATTCGTCCGCCACGCGGTGGCTGATCCGGATATCGCGTCGGCCGTCGGCCGCCATCTCGCCTGGGCATCGTCGACGCTGTCCCCCGTGCCCGGTGTCAATCTCGCAACATATGCGGCCGATCTGATCGAGCGCTTCGCCAATCCTGCCATCGCGCACCGGACAGCACAGATCGCCATGGACGGAACGCAGAAACTGCCGCAGCGCATTCTGGAGCCGGCGGTGGAGATGCTGGCGCAGGATCGTGGCGCAGAACCGGCTGCGCGCCTGGTGGCCGCCTGGATGGCCTATGTCCGACAGGCGCTGGACCGCGGCGGATCGCAGGAGTTGCGCGATCCGCGTGGTGGGGAAATCGCTGCGCTCCTGCAGGATGTTCCGGCGGAAGCGGGGCCGATCGCGGCGGCCCTGTTTACCTTGCCCGGCCTGTTTCCCGATCAATTGCAGTCGAATGCGGAATTCCGGCGCATGGTTCTGGCCGAACTGGCATCGCTATGCGCGGCGCGGTAGCAGCCTCAGTCGTTCTTGATTTCGCGCCCGCGCTCGTCGGCGACCAGGAGTTCCTTCATCACATTGCGGATGTGGCGTGCCATCGCCCGATAGGCGGCGTCGGCATTGCGCATCTTCAGGGCCGACACGACGGCGTAATGGTCGCCGATCCACAAGGGGCGGACAGTGGCGGCGTGAATATGCTCATGCAGCTTGTGCCACATTTCCGATTGCTCGCGCAGTTCCCAAAGCCGCTCGGTGATCGAAACGATCAGCATGTTGTTGGTCATGCGCGCTATGTGCATGTGAAAGTCCTTGTCGCCGCTTTCGTGCAGCAATTGCAGGTTCTCGCCCTGCATGCGCTCGATGCATTCCATCAGGATGTCGATGTCGGCCTGCGTGGCGCGGTCGGCTGCGATGGCGGCCGAGCCCGCCTCGACGGCGAGACGCGCCTCCAGCAGCTCGAACGGCCCCGGACCGGCATCACGCGCAAGGTCGAAGCCGTTCTGCGGCGCGGCGTTGGTGACGATGATGCCGGCGCGGTCGCGGACCTCGACAATGCCGCGCATCTCAAGCGCGATGATCGCCTCGCGGATGACGGGCCGGCTGACGCCGAGCTGGTCGGCGAGTTCGCGCTCCGAAGGAACGCGCCAGTCCGGCTGCCCCGCATTCTCGTTGATGAGCTGGAGAATCCGGCGGGCGATCGTCCGGTAAAGGCGCTCCTCGGACTGCGCTTTCGGCGTGAGCTCCATGTCCAAGCTGTTCACCGCGCTTTCTGGAAAGGCCAATGTCTTTCCGATCGTACTCGTCTTTGCCATTTTGGTCTTACCAATCCGATGAGACAGATTCAATGTGAAGCGCTGAAATGCCTTGTTATCCGCATATGATCCTCTGATTGCGCGATAGTCAAATAATTTCCTATTGACAAATTGGTAAGGCCAGATGAAATTTGGTAAGACAATGCGAGAGGCTCCGTGTTCGGGAGGAATGTCATGTTGATGCGTTTGCGGGATTTGGCGGCCATGCCGCATCCTGGCCTGCGCCACCCCGGCGGGTTCGTGTCGTGAAGGAGGGCAAGGCTCCCACGGTCGCGGTGCTGGGCATCGACCACCGGCATGCCTTCGGCATGCTGGGCGGCATGCTCAAGGCCGGCTGCAGCGCGAAGGGCTGGTGGACGGTGGGTTCGCCGATACCGCTCGCGGGTTTCTCGAAGCGCTTCGCGGACATACCGCGCGTCGCCGACAAGCGCACTCTGCTGGACGATCCCGAGATCGACATGGTCATCATCTCCTGCATTCCCGGTGATCGCGCTGCCCTGGCGATCGAGGCGATGGAAGCCGGCAAGGATGTGATGGTCGACAAGCCCGGCTGCGTGTCGCTGGAGGAACTCGAGCAGATTCGCGCCGTGGTGGCGCGGACCGGCCGCATCTGGTCGGTCGACTATGGCGAGCATTTCGAGGTGCCCTGCGTGATGAAGGCCGCCGCCCTCATCAGGGAAGGGGCCATCGGCCGTGTCGTGCAGACGATCGGCATGGGACCGCACCGCCACAATCGCGACCTGCGCGAGCCCTGGTTCTACCAGAAGGATCGTTATGGCGGCATCCTTGCCGATATCGGTTCGCATCAGATCGACCAGTTCATGTTCTTCACCGGTTCCGAAAAGGTCGAGATCATTTCCTCGGCCGTGGCGAACTATGCCAATCCGAACGATGTCGAGTTCGAGGATTTCGGCGAGATCGTCCTGCAGGGCGACAAGGGGCACGGCTATATAAGGCTCGACTGGTACACGCCCGACGCGCTGCCGAACTGGGGTGATGGCCGCCTGACGATCCTCGGCACCGAAGGCTATATCGAACTGCGCAAATATGTCGATGTCGCCGGCCGGCCGGGGACGGATCACCTGTTCCTGACCAACAAGGAACGTTGCGAATATATCGACGCCAGCGCGACGCCCCTCACATATTTCGATCATATCGTCGCCGACATCCGCGACCGCACAGAGACGGCCATGACCCAGAGCCATTGTTTCGAGGTCATGCGGCTTGCCCTGACGGCGGAAAGGGATGCGCGCCGACTGGGTCATCTATCGCCAGCGACGGAGAGCATGCCGGCCGTGCGCCGCCTGGCATAGGTCCACACCGGCCGAGCCGGAACTTTCATTCGGGAGGAGAATGGAACCATGAACAAACTGACTTCGCTTGCCGCAGGCATGGTGCTTGCGTTCGGACTTGCCACCGGCGCCCAGGCGCAGGATCTGCCGGCTCCGCCGGCCCAGGGCGTCAGCAAGATGGTGGACAGGATCAAGGCGTCCGGCGTGTTGCGCGTCGGCGTGATGAACAACCATCCCTGGCTGACGCAGAATACGTCGGGCGGGGGCGAAAACTGGTCCGGCCCGGCCTGGCTCCTGTCCAAGATCCTCGCCAAGGAGCTTGGGGTCAAGGTGCAGGAGATCCCGGTCAGTAACGAGACCAAGGTTCCGGCGCTTGCAGCCGGCCAGATCGACCTGTCGATCAGTGCGCTTGGAGTCACGCCGGCGCGGCTGGAGGTTGCCGATTTCATCGTCTACTCCAAGAACAGCACCTGCATGATCGGCCGCAAGGACAATCCCCGATTTGCTGAAGCAAAGACGGTCGACGACCTCAACAAGCCTGATGTCGACCTCGTCTACATCATCGGTTCGCCGGACGAGCCCTATCTGCGCAAGCGGTTTCCCAATGCCAAGGTTCGCGGCGTCACGGCACATGTCGACGAGGTGGTGGCGGGCCATGCCGACTCGACGCCCTATAACCGCGTCTCGGCGCTGCGCCTGAAGCACCGGTTGCCGGAAATCATCGTGCTGCCCAGCGAGGACGACTGCCAGAACAGTCCCGAACAGTCGACGCAGGTCGGCATCGGCATGGACAAGAACAATCCGGAATTCCTCGAATGGGCGCGCTCGGTCGTGTCGGTCGTCCAGGCCGATCTGGATGCCGAAGAAGCCCGCGTCATCGCAGAGATGAAATAGCGGACTGGCAGCAGGGCGCCCTGTGCGCCCTGCCTCTCCGGGGAGGAGGCGATCGTGAGCATTGATTTCAGCGTCGTGCGCTATCTGCCGTTCATTCTCGACGGGCTGAAGCTCACCGTCATTCTTGCGGTCACCACCGCCTGCACGACACTGGTGGTCGGGCTGTTCCTTGCGCTTGGCCGGCTCTACGGCCCGCGCTGGCTCAGCCTGCTGATCACCTTTTACATCGACACCATGCGCGCGATCCCTGAGCTGGTCGTGCTGATCTGGCTCTTCTTCTCCATTCCGATCCTGACCGGCTGGTCGCTGCCGCCTTTCTGGGCTGCGCTCATGGCCTTGACCGTGCAGGTGTCGGCCTATGCGGCGGAGGTGTTCCGCGCGGGGCTGGTATCCATAAGGCGCGGGCAGACGCAGGCGGGCATGACGCTCGGCATGTCGCACCGCCAGATCCTGACGAAGATATTGCTGCCGCAGGCGGTTATCCGCATGCTGCCGAATTTCGGCTCGTTCCTGACGATGATCATCAAGGACACGGCAATCGCATCGACCGTCGCAGTGCCGGAAATGATGCGCAACGCCGAAGTCGTCGCCCAGCAGTCCTATCGAAGCGTCGAGGTCTATACCATAGCGATGTTCTTCTTCTTCTGCCTGCTGTTTCCGACGACGCGGCTCGTCGACTTCATCTATCGGCGCGTGGCGCATCTGGGGCGGTCATGAACTACGATTGGTCGGTCCTCTGGACGCACAGGGACGAGTTCATCTCCGGCGTGGGCGTGACGATCATGCTCGCTGTGGTGACGATGGTGGTCGCTGTTCCGCTGGGTATCCTGCTCATGGCGATGCGGCGCTCGCCCTACAGGATCTTGTCGATCCCGGCGACCATCTTCGTCGAGCTCTTCCGCAACGTGCCGCTGATCATGCTGGTCTTCTGGGCCTATTACGCGATACCGCGTTTCGTTGGCTACAGCATGAGCAATGTCACCACCGGCACGCTGGCGCTGATCCTGAACATATCGGCCTACAACGCCGAAAACTTTCGTGCCGGCGTCAATTCCATCCGTCGCGGGCAGAGCGAGGCAGGCCTCGCCGTGGGCATGAGTTCATGGCAGGTCATGCGCTACATCGTGCTGCCGCAGGCGATCCGCCGCATCATTCCGGTGCTCGCCTCCACCTGGGTTTCGCTTTTCAAGGCGACCTCGCTTGTCTCGGTGATCGGCGTCGCGGACCTCGCCTTCGTGGCGATGGATGTGCGCGGCGACACCTTCCGCGTGCTCGAAGTGCTGACGGCGCTCGCGCTCATGTACTGGATCATGGCCTATCCGCAGGCCAAGCTGGTCGATTGGCTTCACAAGAAATACGGGCGAACCGAATGACAGCCTATGACGAAGAAGCGCTGCGCAGGCGCAAGGGCGAAGGCAACCTCCCGATCATCGCCTATGAGGGCGTGGTCAAGCGATATGGCGAGGTCGAGGTCCTTCACGGTATCACTGCCCATGTGAACAAGGGCGAGGTCGTGTGCCTGATTGGCCCTTCCGGTTCCGGCAAGACGACCCTGCTGCGCTGCACGAATGCGCTGGAATCGATCCAGGGCGGGCAGGTGGTGTTCGAAGGCCAGCCGCTGCCCAAGGACGACAAGGAAGTACGGAACATTCGCCGGCAGATGGGCATGGTGTTCCAGAGCTTCGAGCTCTTCCCGCACATGACGGCGCTGCGCAACATCACCGTCGGGCCGATGACCGTGCTTGGCATGAGCGAGGCCGACGCCAGGACCAAGGCACATGCGCTGCTCAAGAAGGTTGGCCTCGCCGACAAGGCGGAGAGCTATCCGAGCGAACTGTCCGGCGGGCAGCAGCAGCGCGTTGCGATCGCACGCTCGCTGGCGATGAACCCGCAGGCGATGCTGTTCGACGAGCCGACATCGGCGCTCGACCCGGAAACGGTCGGCGAGGTGCTGAATGTCATGAAGGCGCTGGCCGAGGAGGGCATGACGATGATCGTCGTCACGCATGAGATGACCTTTGCGCGGCGCGTGGCGGACTGGGTGCTCGTCTTCGACAAGGGCAATCTGATCGAGGAGGGTCCGCCGGCCCAGATATTTGACGCGCCGCTGGTCGACCGCACGCGCGAATTCCTGAGCCATCTGGGTTGGGGCGAAGAAGCATGAAACAGCAGGCAGCCGGGGATCGGTCATGAAAGAGCGCAATGTCGGGTTCGGCATCGTCGGTATCGGTTTCGGCGCATCGCGCGCGGCCATGGTCAACGCGCTGCCCGGCGCAACGCTGGTCGCCGTCAGCAGCCGTGACGAGGAGAAGGCGCGGGGCGCAGGCGAGCGGCTCGGCGCGGAATGGTATACCGACTACCGGCGGATGCTGGAGCGCGACGACATCGATGTCATCGGCATCTATACGCCGTCGGCGCAGCATCGCGACATCGCCATTGAGGCGGCGCAGGCCGGCAAGCATCTCATCATCACAAAGCCGATCGAGATCACGCTGGAGCGCGTGGACGACATGATCGCCGCCTGCGATGCGGCGGGCGTGAAGATGGCGACGGAATATTATGTACGCTATGAGCCGGCCAATCACGCGCTGCGCAACGCTATCCAGTCAGGCGCGATCGGCAAGCCGATCCTGGGAGAATTCTCCGAAAAGCTCTACCGGCCGCAATGGTATTACGAGATGGATGGCGGCTGGCGCGCGCGCTGGGCGACGGGCGGCGGCGGCACCGTGATCAACCAGGGCATCCACACGCTCGACCAGATGGTGTGGATGTTCGGCGAGGTGGAAAGCGTGACCGCGCGCGCCGGGGCCTTCGCGTCCGACATCGAGTCCGAGGATACGGCCGTGGTGCTGGTGAGCTTCAGGAACGGCGCCGTCGGCTCCTTCATCGCCACGACCACCTTCCACAATCCGCGCCCCGGCGGCCGCTATGGCGGCGGCATGGTGCGGCGCATCGAGGTTAACGGCACAGGCGGCAGCGCACGCATCGACGACGAGGCGCTGTCGATGCTCTATCTCGAAGGCGGCAAGACGCCGCCCGAGGCGGCGGCGCCGGTGGCGAAGAACATCATCGACGACATGGCGCGCTGGGTGCGCGACGACGACTATGAATCGCCGACACTGGTGCGGCCCGCTGCGGCGCGCGCGTCGATGGAACTCGTTCTCGCCATCTATGAATCCGCACGCACGGGCCAGACGGTCAGGCTGAGCTGAGGACGAGCCACGACATCAGGAGAAATAAGTTGCTGCAGCATTTTGAACATGTCGGCATGGCGACCGGCGATCTCGATCGCGCGCTGGCCTTCTACGTCGATCTCCTGGGGATGGAGCTGGTCCTGCGCAAGAATGTGCGTGCCGCCGGCGGTCCCGAGGTGGCCTTTCTGGCGATCAATGGCGTGATGGTTCTGGAGATATTGAAGCCGAGCGGCGAAATGACCGGACCCGCGCGCGACCTGCCGAACAGCGAGGTCGGCATTCGCCATATCGCGCTTTCCTTCGAGAATATCGATGCGACCTATGAGCGGCTGCTCGCCGCCGGCGTGGTGAGCGTCGAGAAGCCGCGCGATGCCTATAACCGCGAAATTCTCGCTCGCGTCGCTTTCGTGAAGGACCCCGACGGCAATATCGTCGAACTGGTCCAACACTGAGCATTCACAGGCGCGGCATTCCCTCCGGCCTGATGCGGCGCTTCTGCGCGGCGATGCGGAATGGCGCGTTGGGCGCGCCATATCCCTGATAGCCGCCGCGCCGCTCGACGATCTCGAAGAAGAAGCCTTCGCCGAACACCGGCGTGTAGAGCTGGAAATATTCGCCGCCATCGTCGCGGTCGTAGAGAATGTCGGCGGCGCGCAGGCGTGCGACGAAATCCGCTTCGAGACCAAGCCGGGCTTCGAGGTCGTCATAATAGTTCGGCGAGATCGACAGGCGGTCGAAGCCGCAGGCCGCAAGACGATCGGATGTCGCGAAGATGTCGTCGCAGGCGAAGGCGACATGCTGCACCGATGAGCCGAAGCTCTCGGTGATGAAGTGGCCCGCCAGGGTCTTGCGGTTTTCCGCGCCGTTCAAGGTCAGCCGCAGGCGGCCGTCATCACCCTCGATGACCTGGCTGCGTACCAGCCCGGCCGGATCGACCACATCCACCATCGGCAGTTTCCGGGCGCGGAAGATCGCCGTGTAGAAAAGGATCCAGGTCAGCATCTCTTCATAGTTCATCGTCTGCGCGACGTGGTCGATGCGGGCGAGGCCGGCTTCCGTGCTCGCGCCGGTCGTCAGCGGCTTGAATTCCACATCCCACACATTGGCCAGTGTGCCGTCGATGAAATAGATCACGCCGCCGCCGACCCCGCGAATGGCGGGAATGGGCAGTTCTCCGGGGCCACGCTTCTGCTCGAAGGTTTCAGCGCCAAGCGCCCGCGCCCGCGCGACGGTCGCCCCCGCATCGGATACGCGCAATCCGATCGCATAGGCATTGGTGCCGTGGACGAGATAGGAGGAATGCGCGAAGCCCTCATGCTCGCTGTTGACCACGAGGTTGATGCCGGCGCCGGCAGGCCCCTGCCGCCACAGCACCACGTCCTTGGCGCGGTGGCGCGCCGTGGCGCTGAAGCCGAGGCTTTCCAGCATCAGGCCGAATTGCGTCGCTTCGTCCTCGCTGGCGGTGAACTCGATGAATTCGACGCCTTCGACGGCGATGCGGTCCGGCATGTCCGGAACCCGCACCTGCAAGGCGGGCTCGCGGCGCCGCACCTCGTCCATGAGATTGACCAGCGAGCGCCTGCCGTCGATGGCGATGGATTTGGGCGAGCCGCCGCGAAACTGGTCGTTGAAAATTTCAAGCGAAAGCGGGCCGTCATAGCCGGTCGCCGCAACGGCGCGCATGAAGTCGACCACCGGCAGGTCGCCCTGGCCCGGCATGTTGCGGAAATGGCGGCTCCAGTAGAGCAGGTCCATGTCGATCAGCGGCGCATCTGCAAGCTGAACGATGAAGATCCTGTCGCCGGGAATGGCGCGGATCGTCTCGACGTCGATCTTGCGCGCCAGCGTGTGGAAGGAATCGAGAATGAGTCCGACCGAGGGATGATCGGCGCGGCGCACAACCTCCCAGGCATCGCGATGATCGTTGATGTGGCGGCCCCAGGCCAGTGCTTCATAGCCGACGCGCAGGCCGCGTCTGGCCGCGCGCTCGCCCAGTTCGCGGAAGTCGGCGGCGGCGCGGTCGATGCCGCCAAGGGCCGCGGGCGAGACGTTGGAGCAGATCAGCATCAGCTCCGTGCCCAGCTCGCCCATCAGGTCGAACTTCCGCTCGGCGCGGTCGAAGGCGCGGCTGCGCTGGGGCTCGGGCAGGCCCTCGAAGTCGCGAAAGGGCTGGAACAGCGTGATTTCCAGCCCGTGGTCGCGGACCATCGCGCCGACATCGCGCGGGCTGCCGTCGAAGGCGAGGAAATCGTTCTCGAAAATCTCGACCCCGTCGAAACCGGCCGCCGCGATCGCAGCCAGTTTCTCGCGCAGATCACCGCTGATCGAAACCGTCGCGATGGATGTCTTCATCGGCACCTCCTCCCAGAAGTAACGAACCAGTTCGTTACTTCTCTAGCACGTGATGCGTGCGGCTTGAAGCGCTGCCATGGAGCATGCGTTGCGAAGCGAAGGAGGCGAATTCGCTTTGGCGGGAGGCCGCCGCCAGACGGGGCGCATCCGGAACCGGGCCGGAAAACCGGCCGGCCGGAAGACTGGTGGGTGGTCAGGGCATCCTGACGCTCGACGGTTTCAGGCGGCGACGAAGCGCAGCATCATCTCCACCGTGTTTTCGCGCAGCCGCGCCAATGCTTCGGGGGTGCCGATGTCGCGGCCGAAAATCTTGGAGAAGGTGGCGCGGTTCGAGACGTTGAAGAAACAGAGCGCGCTGACCTGCCAATGCAGTTCCAGCGGGTCGAGCCCATCGCGGAACACGCCGTCGCGCACGCCGCGATCGTAGATCGCCGCAATATTGTCGATGGCGGTAACGTTCAGCCCACGCACGACATCGGAACGTTCCAGATATTCGCCGTGATGGATGTTCTCGATCATCACCATGCGGATGAAATCCTCATGTTCGTGATGGTGGTCGAAGGTAAATTCTACCAGTTTGCGCAATGCTTCGCGCGGCGGCAGCCCCTCCGTGTCCAGCTTGGCCTCGCCATCGCGCACGGTGCGGTAGGCGTTTTCCAGCGCCTGGATATAGAGGCCTTCCTTGTCGCCGAAATAATAATAGATCATCCGCTTGGAGGAGCGCGTGCGCGCGGCGATATCGTCGATGCGCGCGCCCGACAGGCCGTTCAGCGCAAATTCCCGCGATGCCGTTTCCAATATGTCGCGCCGGGTACCGTCGGGGTCCTGCACGCGTTTCGGGGGCTCCCGATCCTTACGTATGGGTTTGATATGCGACATGGAGACCTCGTCCGCAAAGCTGCGGCGTTGACAAACTAACTGTTTCGTACATAGTTCCGAAACGGCTGACCCATTTACCGGTTCACGCCGAACGAAGACAAGTCGCCGCGGCATCGCGGCGCGCCGGGAGGAGGCATGACCGACAGGGTTTCGGCGATCGCGCGATCGGTCGAGGCGCTTTTGCGCCGCCATCCCGTCATGGGTAGCGACCGTTCCGGCGGTTTGGCCGGGCCTGACGTGCTGGTCGGCCTCGTCGGGCGCGGCATTCAATTGTCCCGCTCGCCGGCGATGCATGAGCGCGAGGCGGCGCGGCTGGGATTGTCCTGCGCCTATGTGCTGGTCGATTTCGATGCGCTGAATCTCGACGATGCCGACCTCGGCATGGCGCTCGACGCGATCGCTTCGCTGGGCTTTCACGGCGTCAACGTCACCTATCCCTTCAAGCAGAGCATCATTCCGCTGCTTGACGAGGTTGCGCCCGATGCCGCCGTGATCGGCGCGGTCAATACGGTGGTTTTCGGCGCGCGCTGCGTGGGGCACAATACCGATAGCTGGGGCTTTGCCGAGAGTTTCCGCGCTGATATGGCCGATGTCCGGCGCGACCGCGTCGTGCTGTTCGGCGCCGGCGGCGCCGGTTCGGCGGTGGGGCAGGCGCTAATCGGCCTCGGTGCGCGCCAGCTTACCGTGATCGATCGCGATCCGGCGCGCGCGCAGGCACTGGCCGGCCGGCTGGCCGAAGGGAACGATGCGGTTCTCGACACCACGGAGGATATCGCGACGGCTGTGACCACCGCCGACGGGGTGGTCAATACGACGCCGATGGGGATGGCCAAATATCCCGGCACGCCCTTTCCGGCATCGCTGCTGCGGGCGACCCAATGGGTCGCCGACGTCGTCTATTTTCCGCAGGAGACGGAGCTCCTGCGCGCGGCGCGCGCCATTGGCTGCCGCACGCTGCCGGGCATCGGCATGGCGATCGGGCAGGCGGCGCGCGCCTTCGAGCTCTTCACCGGCCGCGCCGCCGACATGGCCGCCATGGCGCATCATTTCGAGGCGGCGGCATGAACCATCATTCCGCATCAACCGCCATCGAGGCCGTCGCCCGCACGGGCGACCAGCTCGGCGAAACGCCGCTCTGGTGCGACAGGACGCAAAGGCTGTGGTGGATCGACATCGAGCGGCCGACGCTCCACAGCCATGATCCGGCAACCGGCGCGCTTGAATGCGGCGCGCTGCCGGGGACATTTGCCGGAACGCAGGCGCTGGGCGCGTCGGGCGAGCGCCTTCTGGCAAGGGACCTGACGCTCTACCGCCGCGATCTCGCGACAGGCGAGGACAGGGATCTCGTCGAGGTCGAAAGCGGGCTCGACAACCGCCTCAATGACGGCCGTGTCGATGCGCGCGGCAGGTTCTGGGTCGGGACGATGGACAATCAGCTGCACCGCCCCAACGGGGCGCTCTATCGCATCGATGCCAATGGTACGGTTGCCGTTATCGAGCGCGACGTCATCGTCTCCAACGGCATCGCCTTCTCGCCCGATGGCCGCACGCTCTATTTCACCGATACGCGCCGCCATTGCTCCTATGCCTACGATCTCGACATGGACGACGGCGCGGTGCGCAACAGGCGGCTTTTCGCCGACCACCGGTCGACGGGCGAGCGCCCGGACGGTGCCTGCATGGATGTGGATGGCTGCATCTGGATGGCGTTCTTCGCCGGCGGGCGCATCGTGCGCCATCGCCCGGACGGCACTGTCGACCGGATCATCCGCCTGCCCGTCACCAATCCGACCTGCCTCTGCTTCGGCGGCAAGGACTTGCGCACGCTCTATGTGACCAGTGCGGTGAAGTTCCTGAGCGCCGGGCAGCTTACGGCGGAGCCGCTGGCAGGCGCGCTTTTTGCAATCGATGGCGTCGGGCAGGGGCTGCCCGAGCACCGCTTCGGATCCGGGAGGGACATATGACGATCACACTGACGAGGCGCCTGCTGCTGGCTGGCGCGACCGCATTTGCGATTGCCGCGGGACCTGGCGTGGCGAGCGCCGAGCCGATCAAGCTGCGTTTTGCCGACTCCACCACTGCCGACGCGCCGCGGTCGAAGGCGCTGGTCGAGATCTTCGCCAGGGAAATCGGCGACGGCTTCGTTTTCGAGCCCTATTTCGGCTCCACGCTCTACAAGCAGGGCACCGAGATCGTCGCGGTCCAGCGCGGCAATCTGGAAATGGCATTGATGCCGCCGTCCGATTTCGCCAAGCAGGTGCCGGCCTTCTCGATCCTGACGGCGGCCTATCTCGTGCGCGACGCGGCCCACCTCAAGGCGATCTTCGACAGCGAGATCGGCGACGAATTCAGGAAAATGGCGCGCGAGCAGATGAGCGTCGTGGTGTTGGCGCCGGCCTATTACGGCACCCGCCACGTCAACCTGAAGGGTGACAGGAAGGTCATGAAGCCGGAGGATCTCGCCGGCGTGAAGCTGCGCATGCCGGGCGGCGAGGCATGGCAGTTCCTGGGCGAATCCATCGGCGCCAATCCCGTCGCGATGGACTATGCCGAAACCTATACGGGTCTCCAGACCGGCGCGATCGATGCGCAGGACAATCCGCTGCCCAACAACAGGCTGATGAAGTTCCACGAGGTGACGAACCAGATCGTCCTGACCGGCCACAATGTCGGTTTCGGCCTGCTTCTCATCAATGCGGACCTGTTCGACAAGCTTTCGCCTGAGCAGCAGCAGGCGATGCAGGCGGCGGCCGACAAGGCGTTTGCGTGGAGCGACGCCGAATATCTCAAGCAGGAAGCCGAACTGATCGCCTTCTTCAAGGAAGCCGGGCTCGATGTCTACGAGCCGGACGTGGCGGCCTTCCGCGACTATTCCAACCGGAAATATCTGGAATCGCCACTGTCGAAGGATTGGCCGGAAGGAATGCTGGAGAAGATCAACGCGCTCTGAGGAGAGAGCGCAAACAATGACGAGCAACAGGGAGGAAATGCCATGATCATGCAACTGAACCGACGCCAGGCGCTCGCCGGCGCGGCGGCACTTGCCGCAGCCTCGGCCATTCCGGCCTTCGCGCAGGACAAGCCGAAGCTGCGCTTCTCGGCGGTGTTTTCCGAACAGGACATCCGCGCCGAGATGATGAAGATGTTCGCGGCGGATATTGCGAACGACTTCGCCTTCGAGGGCTATTATGGCGGCAACCTGTTCAAGCAGGGAACCGAGCTCGTCGCGATCCAGCGCGGCAACCTCGAAATGGGCAACATCGCCCCGCAGGATATTTCCAAGCAGATCCCCGCATGGTCCATCCTGACGGCCGGCTATCTGTTCCGCGATGCCGCCCATCTCAAGGCTTTCTTCGCCAGCGAGGCAGGCGAGGAGATGAAGAAGCTGGCGGAAGACCAGCTGGGCATCAGGGTGCTCGGGCCGACCTATTTCGGCGTGCGGCAGGTCGGGCTCAAGGGCGACAAGGAGATCAGGACGCCTGCCGATCTGGCCGGCGTGAAGCTGCGCATGCCCGGTGGCGACGCCTGGCAGTTCCTGGGCACCGCGCTTGGCGCAAATCCGACGCCGATGGCTTATGCGGAAGTCTATACCGGCCTCCAGACCGGCGCGATCGACGGGCAGGACAATCCGCTGCCGAATGTCCAGAACATGAAGTTCTACGAAGTGATGAACCAGATCGTGCTGACGGCCCATCTGGTCGGCTTCGACATCCTGACCGTGTCCAAGAAGGTCTGGGACGATATGGGAGCCGAGAAGCAGAAGGCTTTCCAGGCAGCGGCCGACAAGGCGATCGACTTCTCCACCGAAAAGCACCTGGCGCAGGAAGTCGAACTGGCGGAATCCTTCAAGGCGCGCGGGCTCAAGGTCTATGAGCCGGACCTCGACGCATTCCGCAAGCATGTGCAGGAACAGTATCTTGCGTCCGACCTGGCGAAGGACTGGCCGGCCGGCATGCTGGACAAGATCAACGCGCTCTGACGCGCCGGATCCGGACGCGGCCCGCTATCGGCGGGCCGCTGCCGCCTGATGGGGGAGAAAGACATGACCACCGCGTTGGCGCCTCTGGGGGCATGGCTCTATCGCCGGGCGGAGAACATTCTGGCGGCGATGCTGGCCGTCATGTTCTTTGCCTTCCTGCTGCAGATATTCTTCCGCTATGTCCTCAACTGGCCGACCGGCTGGACGAATGAGCTCAGCGCCATCCTGTGGATATGGATCGTCTTGTTCGGCGCGGCCTTCGTGCTCACCGAGCAGGAGGAGATGCGCTTCGACCTGATCTATGCCTCCGTGGGGCCGCGCCTGCGCGGCGCGATGTTCCTCGTCTCGGCGGCGTCGCTTCTGTTTCTCTATGGCATCTCGTTTCCGGCCGTCCTCGACTATGTCACCTTCATGAAGGTTGAGAAGAGCGCCTATCTCAAGATCCGCTTCGACTGGCTCTTTTCCATCTATGTCATCTTTGTCGTCGCCATCATCGTGCGCTATGTCTGGCTGAGCTGGCAGGTGCTGCGCGGATCGGCTCCCGACGAGTTCGATCCCACCAAGGCGGGATCGGGCGTATGAGCTTCGCCAGCCCGTTTTCGCTCTCGATCGTCGCCATTACCGCGCTGGCCCTGCTCGGCCTGCCCGTGGGCCATGCCATGATCGCCGGCTCCATACTTTATCTGCTCGCCTCCGGCCTCGACATGGGCACCGCCGCCGAGCAGTTCCTCAACGGCATGTATTCCAACTACATCATCCTGGCGGTGCCGTTGTTCATCCTCGCGGCGGAGCTGATGAATATCGGCTCCATGACCGAAAGGCTGATGATCTTCTGCAACGCCTTCGTGGGGCGGTTCCGCGGCGGCCTCGCGCAGGTGAACGTGTTGCAGTCGATCATCTTCGCCGGCATGTCGGGATCGGCCATCGCCGACGCCGCCGGTTCCGGCAAGATCATGCAGAACATGATGACGGCCGACGGCAAATATCCCGCGAGCTATGCCGCGGCGCTGACTGCCGCCACCTCGGTCATCGGCCCGATCATCCCGCCATCCATCCCGATGATCATCTATGCCCTCGTGTCGGATGCCTCGATCGGCTACCTTTTTCTCGCCGGCGTCGTTCCGGGGCTGCTGATGGCCCTGTTCCAGATGATCCTGGTCGCCATCCATGCGCGCAGGCGCGATTTCCCCGTTGAGCCGCCGACGCCGATCCGCGAGCTGCCGGGCATCACCATCAGGGCCCTGCCGGCGCTGCTCATGCCCGTGGTGCTGCTGGGCGGCATCTATTCGGGCATCACCACGCCCACCGAGGCGGCTGCCGTGGCCGCCGCCTATGCCCTGCTGATCTCGGTCGTGCTTTATCGCAGTGTGAGCTTCGCGGATTTCTATCGCTCGGTACTTGCCAGCGCCCGCACCACCGCCTCCATCGGCATGTTGATCGCTGGCGCGCTGGTGTTCAACTATGTGGTGACTGTCGAGAACATTCCGCATTCGCTCAGCGCGCTTCTGACGGCGTGGGAACTGTCGCCGACGACCTTCCTGATCCTCGTCAATATCGTGCTGCTTCTGCTGGGCTGCGTGCTGGAAGGAACGACGATCATCCTCGTCATCCTGCCGGTCTTCCTGCCGACGGCGAATGCGCTCGGTATCGATACCGTCCATTTCGGCGTGATGTGCGTTGTCAATATCATGCTGGGCCTGGTGACGCCGCCTTACGGCCTGCTGCTGTTCATCATGACGCGTATCGCCAATGTGCCGCTGCGGGACATTGTGAGGGACGTGCTGCCGTTCCTCTATACGATGATCCTGTCGCTGGCGGTGATCACCTTCTTCCCCGACACGGTGCTGTGGTTGCCGCGCCTGTTCGGATATCAGGGCTGACGGAGACGATGGAATGAAGCCGATCTATGTGCTGAACGGCCCCAATCTCAACCGGCTCGGCAAGCGGGAGCCCGAAATCTACGGCAGCACCACGCTGGCCGAGATCGAGGCGATGTGCCGGACGGCGGCGGGCGAGGTTCCGCTGCGCTTCCACCAGACCAATGCAGAGCATCAGCTTGTCGACTGGGTGCATGAGGCGATCGACGACGGCACGGGCATCGTCATCAATCCGGCCGGCCTCAGCTTCCGGTCGATCCCGCTGCTCGACGCGCTCAAGATGTTTCCCGGCCCGATCATCGAGCTGCATATTTCCAACATCCACCGCCGCGAGGATATCTACCAGCATTCGCTGGTGTCGCGGGTGGCCACTGCCGTCATTGCGGGGCTGGGGCCGCGCGGCTATCCGGTGGCGACGAGGGCGCTGTGCGAACTTCTGGATGCGTGAGCCCCATGCCGACCGGTCAGAGAGACCAGGCAGCCGGCATGCAGCGCCGGCCTGCCTGAAACCTGCCGCCCTTCAGCTGGCCGAGGGGCAGCTGGCGCAGAGCTTGTTGCCCGCGGGGTCGCGCAGATAAGCGAGATAGACCTTGCGATGTCCCATATCGCGAATGCCGGGCGGGTTTTCGGCCGTCGTGCCGCCATTGGCGACGCCGGCTTCATGCCAGGCTTCCACCATTGCGGGATCCTTCAACAAGAAGCCGATCGTACCGCCATTGGCGAAGGTCGCGGACTCGCCATTGATCGGTTTCGTCACCAGGAAGCGAAAGCCGTCCTTGCTGTAGACAATGCGGCCCTTGGCGTCGACATTGCCCTCGGCGCTGCCTGCGGCCTGAAACAGCGCGTCATAGAAACGCTTCGACGCCTCGATGTCGTTCGAGCCGACGACGATATGACTGAACATTCCAAACCTCCCGTTTCGATATGGGCGATGTTTAGAACATTTTTCCGCGCGCTATCAATGCGGCTGGAAGGGCATGCCCGACGAAATTGCGCCTTGCGCGCGTTCATCGGATATATCGATTTCTCCTATTGGCGGCGTGGCTCTTGGCGGGCCTTCGCACGGACTATATTCGGCAGTAAAACTGGCTGATTGCAGGGAGGAGCACGCAATGTCTTTCATCGATCGGATTCCATCCGCCGACACCACCGAGATCCAGATGGCGCGCATGCTGATCGGCGGCGAATGGGTGTCCGCCGCCTCCGGCGAGACGCTGCCGGTGGAGAATCCCGCCAAGCGCCGCATCATCGCCCATGTGCCGCGCGGCCGCGCGGAGGATGTGGACCGTGCCGCCAAGGCCGCCCACAAGGCGTTTCCCGCATGGAGCAGGCTTTCGCCGCGCGAGCGCTCAGGCATCCTGAACCAGGTCGCTGACAAGCTCGCCGCGCGCGGCGAGGATCTGGCGCGGCTGATTTCGCTCGAAACAGGCAATGCGCTGCGCACGCAGGCGCGGCCGGAAGGGCACAGCGCGTCGGCGCTGGTCCGCTATTTCAGCGGCCTGATCGGCGAGATCAAGGGCGAGACGGTGCCCGTCGGCGAGACCATGCTGAGCTATACGCGCCGCGAACCCATCGGCGTGGTTGGCGCGATCGTGCCGTGGAACGGACCTGTGGGCCTGAGCACGCTGAAGATCGCCCCTGCGCTCGCCGCCGGCAATACGATCGTGCTCAAGGCGGCCGAGGACGCGCCGCTCTCAGTGCTGCTGCTTGCCGAAATCTGCCAGGAAGTGCTGCCGGCCGGCGTGCTCAACGTCATCACCGGCTATGGCGAGGAGGCCGGTGAGCCGCTGGCGCGCCACGAACTCGTGCGCAAGCTGTCCTTCACCGGCTCGACGGAGGTGGGCAAGATCATCATGTCGGCGGCGGCCGAGCGTATCGTGCCGGTGTCGCTGGAGTTGGGCGGCAAGAGCCCCTCCATCGTCTATCCGGATGCCAGCGACGACTGGGTGGTCGACGGCATCATCAACTCGATGCGCTTCACGCGGCAGAGCCAGTCCTGCACGGCCGGCTCGCGGCTGTTCCTCCATGCCGACATTTTCGACAATTTCCTCGAGCGGCTGATGGCGAAGACGCAGAAGCTGACCATCGGCGATCCGCTGGACGAGAAGAGCGACATCGGCAGCATCATCAACGAGAAGCAGTTCTCCAAGGTCTGCGGCTATGTCGAGGACGGGCTGAACCGCAAGGAAGCCAAGCTCGTCTTCGGTGGCCTGCCACCCAAGGAAGGGCCACTCTCGGAAGGCTATTTCGCCGTGCCGACCGTGTTTGCCGATACGTCGAACGACTGGCGTCTCGCCCGCGAGGAGATTTTCGGCCCGGTGCTGGTCGCCATTCCGTGGCGCGACGAGGCCGAGGTGATCCGCATGGCCAACGACACGCATTACGGCCTCGCCGCCTATGTGTGGACGCGCGACATGGGCACCGGCCTGCGCACGGCGCATGCGATCGAGGCGGGCTGGGTGCAGGTCAACCAGGGCATCGGCCAACTGCCCGGCCAGTCCTATGGCGGCTACAAATATAGCGGCATGGGACGCGAGGGCTCGCTGGAAGGCATGCTGGACTCCTTTACCCAGCGCAAGAGCATCACCGTCAACCTCGACACGCCGCGCATTGTCTGAGCGGCGAGTCGGACACTGCCGCGGTCAGGCCGCTTCGAGCAGGCCGGTCGCGGCGGGGGCCGCTTCATAGAAGGTGCGCATGGTGCGGGGATCGCGCCGTGTGATCTCCAGAAGCTTCGTCTCCGCCAGCGCGTTGAGCTCGCGCAGCACCAGCGCATGGGCAAGGCCCAGAATACGCGCGAAGCTGCGGCTGTCCCGCGCGATGCCGAGCAGCGAGGCGGCGATCAGCGCCGCCTGCAACTGCGTCAAATGCGGCTGGGCCGATGCGATCCGCTCGACCTGCGCCATGAAGCGTTCGGCATTCGCTTCCTCGCTCATGCCGCCTCGGCTACCGCGCGCGGCCTGAAGGAAACCATGATCGACTTGGAGGTCGGGGTGTGGCTTTCCACCCCGGCGCTGCCCAAAGGCACCAGCACGTTCAGTTCCGGATAGTAGCCGGCGATGCTGCCGCGCGGAATGTCGTAGGGAACGAAGCGGAAGTCGGCCGCGACGCGCTCCACGCCGTCGTCATAGGCGCTGACCACGTCGACCCGATCGCCTGCTTCCGCACCGATCGCCTTCAGGTCCTCGGGATGGATGAAGATGACTTGCCGCTCGCCATAGACGCCGCGATAGCGGTCGTCGAGGCCGTAGACGGTGGTGTTGTACTGGTCGTGCGAGCGGAATGTCTGCAGCGCGAAACGGTCGCCGTCCTTGCGCGCCCGCTGGTGCACGGTCTCCTCCGGCAGCGGGCCGGTGAAGAAGGTCGCCTTGCCGGCGGGCGTGTTCCATTCGCGATGGGCAGCGGTGTTGCGCAGGTGGAAGCCGCGCGGCTTGCGCAGGCGCTTGTTGTAGTCTTCGAAGCCGGGAACCGTCGCCTCGATATGGTTGCGGATGAGGTCGTAATCGTCTGCGAGCGCGGCCCAGTCGATCTTCGCCGAGCCCAATGTCGCCTCTGCGATGCCGGCGACGATGGACACTTCCGACAGGAGCCAGGGCGAAGCCGGACGGTTGATGCCGCCGGAACCATGCACCATGCTCATGGAATCCTCGACGCTGACGAGCTGCGAGTTGCCTTGTGAGTTGAGGTCCATCTCGGTCCGGCCAAGGCATGGCAGGATGAAGCTCTTCTCGCCCGGCATCAGATGCGAATGGTTCGGCTTGGTGGCGATATGGACCGTGAGCTTGAGGCTGCCGAGCGCCTTTGAAACCAGCGCACTGTCGGGCGTCGCTCGGGCGAAATTGCCGCCGAGCCCGATGAAGGCCTGCGCGGTTCCGTCGAGCATGGCGCCAATGGCGGCGAGCACGTTGTGGCCGTTCTTGCGCGGAACGGCGAAGCCGAAATGCTTCTCCAGCGCGTCGAGGAAGGCCACCGGCGGCTTCTCGTTGATGCCGACCGTGCGGTCGCCCTGCACGTTGGAATGGCCGCGCACGGGGCACAGGCCGGCACCCGGCTTGCCCAGATTGCCGCGCAGGAACATGAAATTGGCGATCTCGCGGATCGTCACCACCGAATGGAGATGCTGGGTGATGCCCATCGCCCAGGTGCAGATCACGCGCTCGGCGCCCATGTAGACGTCCGCCGCCTGCTCGATCTGGGCGCGGGTGAGGCCGGACTGGTCCTCGATCTCGTCCCAGGACGTCGCGTCGACCGCCTTGCGATAGGCGTCGAAATCGGCGCAATGTTTGGCGATGAAGGCGCGGTCGAGGATGGACGGCCTGCCCGCGGCAATCGCGGCGTCGTCCGCTGCCAGCACCGCCTTGCTCATGCCGCGCACGGCGGCCATGTCGCCACCCAGCTGGGGCTGGAAATAGTGGCTGGCGATATCGGTCGAGCCGCCGCGCAGCATCTCGATCTTGTCCTGCGGGTCGGAGAAACGCTCCAGCCCGCGCTCGCGGACGGGATTGAACACGACAACGCGCGCGCCGCGCACCGCCGCGCGGCGCAGGTCGCCCAGCATGCGCGGATGGTTGGTGCCCGGATTCTGGCCGATGACGAAGATGGCGTCGGCTTTCTCGAAGTCCTCCAGCAGGACGGTGCCCTTGCCGACGCCGATGGCCTGGCGCAGGCCGACGCCGCTCGCCTCATGGCACATATTGGAGCAGTCGGGGAAATTGTTGGTGCCGTAGAGGCGCACGAACAATTGGAAGAGATACGCAGCCTCGTTGCTGGCACGGCCCGACGTATAGAATTCGGCGCGGTTCGGGTCGTCGAGGCTGCGCAGGGTCGCGCCGATCTCGGCGAAAGCGTCTTCCCAGGCCACGGGCAGGTAGCGGTCGCTGGCCGCGTCATAGCGCATCGGATGCGTCAGGCGGCCGTTCAGTTCGAGCTCGTAGTCGGAAAGCTTTCGCAGTTGCGAAACGGTGTGCGCGGCGAAGAATTCAGGCGTGGCGCGCTTCTCCGTCGTCTCCCATGCGACGGCCTTGACGCCGTTCTCGCAGAACTCGAAGGAGGAGCCATGTTCGGGATCGCCCCAGGCACAGCCGGGGCAGTCGAAACCGTCCGGCTGGTTGGCCTTGAGCATGGTGCGCGCACCGGCCAGCGGCGAGCCGCTTTCCATCAGCCGCTTGCCGCAGCTCTTGAGGGCGCCCCAGCCGCCGGCGGCCGACGATTTCTTGCCGATGTATACAGTGCTCATGTTAAGCCAAATGGCGTCAGCAGCCAGTCGGGTCAAGCAGGCCGTCATAATCAGACGATAGGAAATTCCTATTGACTGCCGCCAGAACATATCATCATCGGCCTCCCCGGCATAAAATATGATATTTTAGTCCAGTTTTCGGTTTCTTCTCCTTTGCCCGAGCGCTAGGATCGTGCCCGCCGACAGCCAGCAGTTCGTTTGCCAGCAGGGACGGCGATGGCACCTCTCCGCGCTTCCCGTACGGGCTTCGCGGCGGGTGCTGCTTCAACCTGCTCATGCCTTTGCGGCGGGCGCTACCCGTGCTCTCCGTGTTCGCGAAGGATATGCGCAAGCAAGGCTGGTCAGACCGGAGAATGAAAGCGTGACACAAATCGACCTTGAGCGCCGCCTGGATCAGGCGGAGGCGCATATCCGCGCGACGATGATGAAGGAATTGTGCGAGGTGATGGGCGCGAGCGGCCTGCCGCCCATCGCCGCCCTGCGGCTCGCCGCGCGGGCAATCGGGTCCATCTATCGTGAGATGGCAGACACGCATACCGGCATCGGCGCTTGCCAATGCGGATGGCGGCCGCGGGATTCGCACGACGCGGAGTTCCTGACGACCGCGCTCCTGGCCGCGTGCCAGAGCCGGCCCAGCCAGGATCTGCGTGCCATGCAGGTCGTGGGCTCGGCGTGAAACGACGGGATATCGGGGGCCGGAAAACACAACGCCCGCCGCGGGAGGAGGTGCGGCGGGCGTCGTATAAGTGCCAGCAATCGGGAGGAGGTGATCGCCGGCTATTCGTTCGGGTCAGGGAGGAGGTTGAACCGAACGAAATCTGATGATGCATAGATAGGCTGGTCTCAAACTTTTTTCCACCCCCAATTCTGCATTGAAGGGTTGCGTTTTGTGCAATGCACAATGCGCTCGCTTCCGTTCGTCCGCCGTCCATGAAGGCGTGATGGGGCTTGATGACGCATCCGCGGACATTTACCCAAAGGTGCAAAGGAGAATGTTCCATGGCCAGCCAGCATATTCAGCACGATATCGACCAGGTGAAACTCGACCGGCTCGCACAGGTGGCGGTGAATGTCGGTCTCGGCCTGCAGCCGGGGCAGGACCTGTTGCTGACTGCGCCGGTAGCAGCGCTGCCGCTGGTGCGGGCCATTGCGCGCCACGCCTATGGGGCGGGCGCCGGCCTGGTGACGCCGATCTTCTCCGACGAGGAAATCGGCCTCAGCCGCTATCGCTTCGCCTCGGACCAGAGTTTCGATCGTGCGCCGGGCTGGCTTTACGAGGGGATGGCGAAGGCGTTTTCCGGAAATACGGCGCGTCTCGCCATCGTCGGCGACGATCCCATGCTGCTGGCCAAGGAGGACCCGGCCAGGGTGGCGCGGGCCAACAAGGCGAATTCGATGGCCTACCAGCCCGCTCTGCAGAAGATCGCCGGCTTCGACATCAACTGGAATATCGTCGCCTGGCCCGGCACCGCATGGGCGAAGCTGGTGTTTCCGGGCGAGGACGAGGCCGGAGCCGTGGGGAAGCTGGCGGATGCAATCTTCGCCGCCTCCCGCGTCGATGGCGACGATCCGGTCGGCGCCTGGGCGGCGCATAACAGGGCGCTGCGCCAGCGTACCGAATGGCTGAACGGCAAGCGTTTCTCCGCGCTGCATTTCTCCGGGCCGGGCACCGATCTTACGGTCGGGCTCGCCGATGGGCATGAGTGGCATGGCGGTGCCTCCACCGCCAAGAACGGGATCGTGTGCAATCCCAACATCCCGACGGAAGAGGTCTTCACCACGCCGCATGCGCTGCGTGTCGAAGGCCATGTGACGAGCACCAAGCCGCTCTCCTATCAGGGCACGCTGATCGACGGGATTTCGGTGCGCTTCGAAGGCGGACGGATCGTCGAGGCCAAGGCGACGCGCGGCGCGGAGGTGCTGAACAAGGTGCTCGATACCGACGAGGGTGCGCGGCGGCTGGGCGAAGTCGCGCTGGTGCCGCACTCCTCGCCGATCTCGAAGAGCGGCATCCTGTTCTACAACACGCTCTTCGACGAAAATGCCTCCTGCCACATCGCGCTCGGTCAATGCTATGCCAAATGCTTCGTCGACGGCGACAAGCTGACGCCGGAGCAGATCGCCGCGCAAGGCGGCAATAAGAGCCTCATCCATATCGACTGGATGATCGGCTCCGGCGAGGTGGACATTGACGGCGTCGCCGCCGACGGAAGCCGCGTTGCGGTTTTCCGGCGGGGCGAATGGGCCTGACGGTCTTGAACGGGGAGGGGGCGGCCATGCGCGTTGGAATGATCGGTATTGGCGGGATCGGCGGCGGCATTGCCGCTTCCCTGCTCGCAAAGGGACATCAGGTCGATGGTTACGACCGGGATGCCAAACGGCTTGCCGCATTCGCGGATGGCGGCGGCCATGCCTGCGCCAGCGCTGCCGTGGCGGTGGCGCATGCGGAAATCGTCTTCGCCTGCCTGCCCTCCGCCGCAGCCAGCATGGAAACCGCACGGATCGTGGCGGAGGCACCGAATGTCCGCCACTATGTCGAGCTTTCGACGCTCGGGCGCGACACGATCGGCGAGATCGCCGCGATCATGGAAGGTGCCGGAAAGGGCTTCCTCGATTGTCCCATCAGCGGCGGGCCGCACATTGCGCGCGCCGGCCAGCTTTCGGCGGTCATTGCCGGGAACCCGGAATCGGTCGCAGCGGCCCGGCCCGCGATCGAGGCTTTCGCCACGCGCATCTTCGTCGTGGGCGACACGCCTGGCCTCGCCCAGGTCTGCAAGATCGTCAATAATATCCTGTCGGTGACCGCCTTCGTGGCAAGTTGCGAGGCGATCAGCATCGGCGTGAAGGCCGGCGCGGACGCCGCCGCGATGATCGATTTCATCAATGTCAGCACCGGGCGCAATTCGGCCACGCTGGAAAAATTCCCCCGTGCGATCCTGCCGCGCACATTCGACTATGGCGGTCCGCTCACCATCGGACAGAAAGATCTGGCGCTGTTCCTCGATCTCGCCAGGGAGACGAAGGTGCCGTCGACGGTCGGCTCCACGGTGGCGAACATGTTCAACATCCTGGCGCGCGAACTTGGCCCGGACGCCGACTATTCCAATATCTACCGGGTGTTCGAGAAATGGGCCGGCCTGCCGGACACGCCGCGGCAGGACTAGGCTTCCTACAGGGCGAGGGTGGCGATACGTTCGAGCCCGGTGGCGCGGTGGCTCGACATCACCACGATGCGATCTTCGAGGCGCGCCGTCAGGCGGTTGAGGATGCGGGCCGCCTGCGCTGCATCCAGATGTTCGGTCGGTTCGTCCAGGAGCACGAGCGGCAGGGGCGAAAGCCAGGCGCGGGCGAGGTTGAGGCGCTGCGCCTCGCCCAGCGACAGCGCGTCCTGGGTGATCCAGCCATCGAGTCCGCCGGCCTGATGCACGCGCTCTTCCAATTCCACGGCTTTCAGTGCCTGCCATAATTCGTGATCGGACGCCGCCGGCGCGAAGAGATTTGCGCGCACCGTGTCGGCGAGAATGGCCGCATCGTGCAGGCAGAAGGCGGCAAGCGCGCGCCGCGCAACTGCCTGCAAGGTTCCCGCATCGCTGCGCAGCGCATCCTCGCCGATCCAGCCGGCGATCTGCTTGAGCAGGCTGGTCTTGCCCGCACCGCTCGGCCCCGTCAGCACCGTGGGCCGGCCGGCTTCGAGGCGCAGTGAAACCGCCTTGCCGAGTGGCCGGCCATCGGGCGCGCGCCGCTGCAGCGCCGGATGGGCCAGCATCATCGGCGCGGCGGCCGGTGCCGGCGGTGCGTCTTCGCCAGCGGCCTGCCATGTGTTTACGGAGGCTTCGGCGGCGGCACGCCGCAGGCTCGCAACGACGATGCGGGAGGCATTCTGCAAAGGCTCGCCCAGAGTCAGCCAGGCGAAGGCGAGGAAGATCGGGATCAGCAATTCGCTGCCGCGCGCGCCGGCAATCCATGCGGATGCAATGACGGAGATGGCGGCAAGCGGCCCCAGCAGGGAAGCGATCGCATCCAGCCCGGACTGCATCCGCCGCAGCGCCAGCACCTCCCCGTCGGCTTGCGCAAAGGGGGCAAGGGCGGCTGCGAGTTCGCTTCGCCATCGGCGCTCCGCCTGGAGAGGGACGGCTGACGCCATGGCAGAGCCAAGGCGCTGGACGCTTTCGCGACGCAACGTCCGGGCCCGCCCCCATACCATGGCGCCAGCCTGTGCTGTCCGGCTTGCGGCGGCCAGGACGGCAATCAGCAGAAGGAGAATGGGCAGCAGTGCCGGCGGCGCGATCATGAGGGTCGCGATCAGGCCGCCGCCGCCGCTGATCAGCATGGACAGGAGAGGCAGGCTTGCGCGCAACCGCGCAAAGTCGATGTCCTCCACATCGTCGAGATAGTCGGCGAGGCGGGACTGGTCTGCGAGCTGCCATCCGGCGCTGCGCACGCCTGGTGCCGAAGCCATCGCGCCGAAGAGACGGATGCGCCTTTCGACCTGGTCGGTCAGCGCGGCCTTGTGTCCCGCAAGGCGTTCGCCATAGCGCGCCACCGTGCGGCCGATCGCGAAGAGCCGCACCAGTGCGCCGGGAATATGGAAGTTGAAGGTGAAGGCCGCCGTCGTCAGGCCGGCGATCGCCACCGAGCCGAGGAACCAGGCCGAAAGGCCGCCAAGCAGCGCGCCGCAGGCCATGGCCGTGACGGCGAGTATGGCGGCATAGCGCCAGTAGGGCGCGCTGGCGGCAGGTTCGCGCGGCGTGCTCATTGGCTCACCCTCGTGTCCGGTTCGGGTTTCAGCGCGATGGCCTTGTCGGCCAGCGCTGCCAGTTCGTCATCGTGGGTTGCGACGAGGATGAGGCGATTCGCGGCCATGGCGGTTAGTGCCCGGCGGACCGCGCTCGCGGTGTGCGGGTCGAGCTTGGCTGTCGGTTCGTCGGCGATCACGGTCCTGTCCGTCAGCATCGCGCGGGCCACGGCGATGCGCAGCCGCTGCCCGCCCGACAGATTGCGGCCGTCATCTCCTATCTGCGCTGCGAGGCCGCCGGGCAGGAGCGCGTCGTCGAGCAGGCCGACGCTGCCGGCGGCCGCCAGCACGTCCGCTTCATCCCGCGCCGCGCCCGTCTCCCACAGGATCGCATCGCGCAGCGTGCCGCCCGGCACAAAGCTGTCGGTCGCGATCCAGGTGATGGTCCTATCGGACAGGAACCCGGCCATTGGATCTCGGGAAGGATCGACGCCCGCCATCCGCCGCAGCAAGGTTGACTTGCCGGATCCGCTCGGGCCGGTGAGGGCGATCAATCCGGTTTCCGGCAGCGGGAATTCCAGCGCCTCAAGTGCCGCCGGTTGGGTCTGTGCCGGCGTTCCGACCCCCAGCAGTTCATCCAGCGCCGCGGCCGCCGCCAGCCCCTCGGCGCGTGCGTGATACTGTTCCGCGAAACGCCGGAAGGGCGCGAAATATTCCGGCGCGACCATGAGGATGAACAGGCTCTGCCAGAGTTCGAGATTGGAGAAGCCCGGGATCATGGCGAGCTTCAGGTGGCCGAGACCCAGAAACACTGCCAGCATGGCGATGGACAGCGAGGCGAAGAAGTCGATGATGCCGGCATTCAGGAAAGCCACGCGCAACACGCCCATCGTCCGGGCGCTGTAAGTCTCCAGCCGCGTTGCAAGCTTCGCCTCTTCCGGGGCGCGGGCGTGGTTCGCCAGAATGGTCGGCAGCGTGCGGATCCGGTCGGCGAACTGGCCGGCGAGACGGCCGAAGGCCTGTTCCTGCGCGTCGGCGCGCTTGCGGATCGTCTGGCCGACCAAGGCAAAGAAGATGACCATGAAGGGCGTCAGGAACAGAATCAGCAGCGCCGCCTGCCATGAGACGACGAAAAGCGCGGCGGCCGCGGCGAGCGGTCCGGCGGCCATCATCATCGCGGCCGCGCGATGGCCGATCGCCAATGCCGCCAGTGCTTCTGGATGGCGCTGCATCGCCACGGCCAGACGGCCGGCGGGCAGCGTGCGCAAGGCAGGCGAGGGCATCGTTGCGAGCGCATTCCGTGCCGCTTCGCGCAGATTGAAGGCGACGCCTGTTTCCGCCGTGGCCTGAAAACGGTCGGCCACCAGACCCGCCACGGCCGAGCAGGCCAGCAAGGCAGGCACGGCGAGCAGCAGCGCGACGGGCGCTTCATGCTGCATGACCAGCAGTCCGACCGCCATCGCCGCGCAGGCGCAGAAGCCCAGACGCAGGACGGTGCGCGCAAGCTGCGCGGCAAAAGTGGCGCGCAGCCCGGCCTTTCCGGCACCGTGCGCCAGCGTCAGCGCGCCGAAGGACGAGGCTGCCGATTGCCGCTGTGACACTTGGTCATAGATCTGTGACTGCATAAAACATGTTTCCCATGGATGACGACGAGGAGGCTTGACGCAAATCAAATGCGTGCAAGCATGCCCGTCCAGGAACAGACGTCGGGAAAGGACTCTCCCATGGTCGATCCGTTGCTAGTCGATCTGTCGCGCCTGCAATTCGCGCTGACGGCCATGTACCACTTCCTTTTCGTGCCGCTGACCATTGGTCTCTCCATCCTGATCGCCATGATGGAGACGGTCTATGTGATGACTGGCCGCACCATCTGGCGTGACATGACCAAGTTCTGGGGTGTCCTGTTCGGCATCAATTTCGCGCTCGGCGTCGCGACCGGCCTGACGATGGAGTTCCAGTTCGGCATGAACTGGGCCTATTATTCGCACTATGTCGGCGACATTTTCGGCGCGCCGCTGGCGATCGAGGGCCTCATGGCCTTCTTCCTCGAGGCGACCTTCGTCGGCCTGTTCTTCTTCGGCTGGGAGCGGCTTTCTGCACGCGCGCATCTGGCGGTGACGTGGCTTCTGGCGCTGGCGACGAATTTCTCGGCCCTGTGGATCCTGATCGCCAATGGCTGGATGCAGAACCCGGTGGGCGCGGCCTTCAATCCCGATACGATGCGCATGGAAGTCAACGACTTCGTGGCGGTCCTGTTCAACCCCGTGGCGCAGGCCAAATTCGTGCATACGGTGTCGGCGGGCTATGTGTGCGGGGCGGTCTTCGTGCTGGGCGTCTCGGCCTGGTATCTGCTTAAGCGACGCCATGTCGAACTCGCCAAGCGCTCCTTCGTCATCGCTTCGGCCTTCGGTCTGGCCTCGGCTCTGTCGGTCATCGTGCTGGGCGACGAAAGCGGCTACGCGCTGACCGACAACCAGAAGATGAAGCTCGCCGCCATCGAATCGATGTGGGAGACGGAGCCGCCCCCGGCGCCCTTCGCCCTTTTCGGCATTCCCAGCCAGACCGACCGGACCACCTATTTCGCGGTCTACGTGCCCTGGGTCATGGGCATTATCGGCACGCGCTCCATCGACAAGGAAATCTCCGGCATCGAGGAACTGGTGGAGCGGGCGGAGGAGCGGGTCCGCGACGGGCTTATCGCCTATGACGCGCTCGAGCGTTTCAAGGCAGACCGCAACGACATGGCGGCAAAGGAGGCGTTCCAGGCGTCGGTCCACGATCTCGGCTATGCGTTGCTGCTCAAGCGGTTCGTCGACGATCCGCGGCAGGCGACCGATCAGCAGATCAGGGATGCGGCCTGGTCGACCGTGCCGCAGGTGCCGCTGCTCTTCTTCGCCTTCCGCCTGATGGTGCTCTGCGCCTTCCTGCTGCTTGCGGTCTTCGGCCTGTCGCTCTGGTATACGATCCGCGAGGAGGAAGCGCCGAGATGGCTGCTGCGCGTTGCCGTGCTGGCCATGCCGCTGCCCTGGATTGCGGCCGAGGTGGGCTGGTTCGTCGCTGAATTCGGACGCCAGCCATGGGTTATCGAAGGCGTTCTGCCCACCTTCCTGGCGACATCCGAACTCGGCGTGAGCAATCTCATCCTGACCATTGCGGGCTTCACACTGCTCTACGGCATATTGGCGGTGATCGAGGTCCGGCTGATGCTGGCGGCGATCCGCAAGGGGCCGGAGGTTGCCGGCATCATCGACGATCTGCGGCCGGGTGCCGCCGACGACCGGCCTGCAACAGGCCAGATGACGGGCAGGTGAGCGATGGCGACGATGATTGATTTCCTGTTCGACTATCAGACGCTGCGCATCATCTGGTGGGGGCTCATCGGCCTGCTGCTGGTCGCCTTCGCGGTGACGGACGGTTTCGACATGGGCGTCGGCACGCTTTTGCCGTTCATCGCCAGAACCGATGTCGAACGCCGCGTGGCGATCAATACGATCGGCCCGGTATGGGAAGGCAACCAGGTATGGTTCGTCCTTGGCGGCGGTTCGATCTTCGCTGCCTGGCCGGCGCTCTATGCGTTGAGCTTTTCGGGCTTCTACCTTGCGATGTTCCTCATCCTGATGGCGCTGATCCTGCGGCCGGTCGCCTTCAAATACCGCTCGAAGAAGGAAGACACCGCATGGCGCACGCGGTGGGACTGGGCGCTCTTCGTCGGCAGTGCCGTGCCGGCGCTTCTCTTCGGCGTGGCCGTCGGCAATGTGCTGCGCGGCGTGCCGTTCCATTTCACGCCGGACCTGCGGCCGATCTACGAAGGCAGTCTGATCGGGCTGCTCAATCCCGTGGCGCTCTATTGCGGGCTGGTCTCGCTCAGCATGATCGTCATGCATGGCGCAGCCTGGCTTGCCTTCAAGGCCGAGGGCACCGTTTCGGAGCGCGCCAGGTCGGTGGGGCCGAAGGCGGCGCTGTTGACGGCGGCGCTTTTCGCGGGCGGCGGAATGCTGGTCTGGGCCGGCCTTCTCGGCGGCTACCGGGTGACGTCGGCCTTTGTCTGGGACGGCCCCTCATTCCCGCTCGGCAAGACGGTCGTGGCCGATAGCGGGGCATGGCTCGCCAATTTCGCTGCCTGGCCGGCGCTCTGGCTGGTACCGGTGCTCGGCGTAGTCGCGCCCTTGCTGGCGGCGATCGGCTTTCGTTCCGGGCGCGAGGGATTGACGTTTCTCGCATCGAAGCTGGGCGTGGCGATGATCGTGACGACGGTGGGCGTCGCCATGTTCCCCATCCTCCTGCCGTCGAGTTCAAATCCCGGCCATTCGCTGGCGGTGTTCGACGCGTCGTCGAGCCGCATCACGCTGCGCAACATGCTGATCGCGACGGCGATCTTCCTGCCGCTCATCCTCGTCTATACGGCCTGGGTCTATCGGGTCCTGTGGGGCAAGGTGAGCGAGAAGAGCATCGACAGCGGCCACGCTTACTGAGGCAGTCGCAAGGAGAGCCGGATGTGGTATTTTTCCTGGATATTGGGGCTCGGCCTGGCCACCACGGTCGGCATACTCAACGCGCTCTGGTACGAACTGCGCACCGTTCGCGCCGAGCCGGCAGACCAAAAGCCCACGTTGCCGACGCCCTGACCGGGTTGCCTGAATCCGCCGCCATGCGAAAGGGATGACGATCCGGCTTGGCTTTCCCGTCTGTGTTGCATATATGGTTCATAAATGAATCGTATAGATAGGGTCGGCCGATGGGTATCGTGAACATAGACGACGAACTGCACGACCAGCTGCGCAGGGCGAGCAAGGTCTCGTATCGCTCGATCAACGCGCAGGCGGCCTATTGGATCAAGATCGGTATTCTGTGCGAGACCAATCCCACGCTCAGTTTTTCGGAGATCATCGAGCGTGAACTGGGGTCCGCAGGCGTTTCGGCCCAATCGCTGGCGGTGAGCGGAGCATGACCAAACAGCCGCGGGAACTGGCCCTGCTGGCGGAATCCGGCCGTCTGCTCGCATCCGTATTCGCGCTGCTGGACCGCACCGCGCTGGCCGGCAGGTCGACGCTCGAAGTCAATGACATGGTCGAGCGTTTCATCGTCGACGAACTCCAGGCCCGGCCGGCAAGCAAGGGCCAGTACGGCTATGGCTTCGTGCTCAACGCTTCGGTGAACGATGTGGTCTGCCACGGTGTCCCTTCGCAGGCGGATGTGCTTCGCGACGGCGACATCGTCAATTTCGATATCACGCTCGAGAAGAACGGCTATATCGCCGATTCCAGCAAGACCTATCTCGTCGGCGAGGTGAACCCGGCGGCCCGAAGGCTGGTCGAGGCCACATATGAAGCCATGTGGATGGGCATAAGGGCGGTCCGCCCCGGCGCCCGGCTGGGCGACATCGGCTGGGCGATCGAACGCCATGCCAAGCGCAACGGTTATTCCGTCGTGCGTGAATTCTGCGGCCACGGCATCGGCCGGGAAATGCACGAGGAACCGCAGATCCTCCATTTCGGAAAGCCCGGAACCGGCCTCGAATTGCGCCAGGGCATGGTCTTCACCATCGAGCCGATGCTCAATCGCGGCCGCAGGAGCGTGAGAACGGAGGCCGATGGCTGGACCGTCGTCACCCGCGACGGATCGCTTTCCGCGCAGTTCGAACATACAGTCGCGGTGACGGCTTCCGGCGTATCGGTATTGACGCTGCGCCCCGGCGAGGTCGCCCCGGGATCGGCCGGGCGGATGGCGGCAGCCGGCTGATCAGTCGCCCGCGCGTGTCTGGAGACGGGAGAGGTCGTCGACAGTGATGCGGCGATTATTCTCGATGCGGATGACGCCATCGGTGCGCAGGCGCGTCATCTGGCGGCTGACTGTCTCGATCGTCAGGCCGAGAAAATCGGCGATCTCAGCGCGCGTCAGCGGCAGGTCGAAGACAGCGAAGCGGCGGCCCGGCGCGGCCAGGGGGTCGATATTCCTGGCGATCATCAGCAGGAAGCTGGCGACCTTTTCGGCGGCGGTCTTGCGTCCCAGCATCACCATCCAGTCGCGCGCCTGGTCGAGTTCCTTCAGCGCCTGCTCCAGCAGCCGGTGCTTGAGATCCGGCTGTTCCCCCATCATGCGCTCCACGGTGGCGCGCGGAAAGGAGCAGAGTTCGACCTCCGTGGCCGCCTCGGCGCTCACGGCGCTTTCGGCCCGCAGCGGACGGCCGAGGAAATCGGGTGCGAATTGCAGGCCGACGATCTGCTGCCGGCCGTCGGACAGCGACTTGGTCAGCTTGACGACGCCCGAGAGCACATTGGAATAGCGCTCGATGTTCTCGGCGTCGCCCAACAATTCCTCGCCGACGCCGATCTTGTGCCGCGTGGAATTATGGGCGAGCGTCACAAGCTGATCCGGTGTCAGGGCACCACATACGCCGCCGTGGCGCGCCTCGCAGGAGGAGCACAGCAGGGGCAGCCCGTTGGTGTGGATGTCTTCGCGCACAATGGCTTTAATATAGCGCGGCGGCGGGCATTGTGCGAGTGAGTAGCCAGCGGCAGTGGGTCGCGGCGAGATGGTTCTGCGAGCGCTAAAAATGCTCTGGAATCGGTGCCTTGTGCCTGTCGCAGACATTTCTGAAGGGAGCGAGCTATGAACACATCGATGCCGACCGTCCGGGAGGTCCGGCGCAGTGAGGACAGGATCCTCGGCTCGGATATATTCGAGGAGGGATCGCGCGTGTTTCCTCGCCGCAACGGCGAGGGCGCGGTGACCGAGGCGGCGCGCACGGTCCCCGTCTATCACAAATGCGACGTGCTCGTCGTCGGCGGCGGGCCGGCCGGCACGGCGGCCGCGCTTGCCGCGGCGCGAACCGGCGCCGATGTCGTGGTCATGGAGCGCTACAACCATCTTGGCGGCCTCTCCACCGGCGGCGTGGTGATCTGGATCGACCGCATGACCGACTGGGAAGGCCGGCAGGTCATCCGCGGCTTTGCCGAAGACGTCTTCGAGCGCCTGCCCAGGGAGGGGAGGGCGGGACCGGACCGCGCGGATTGGGGCTCGCGCGATCCGGACAAGGCAAAATACTGGAGCCTGCGCACCTCCGCGCAGCATGGCATCGTCACCTGGGCGCCGACGCTCGACCCCGAGCGCCTCAAGCTGCTGTCGCAGGAGATGATGATCGAGGCCGGCGTGCGCATCGTCTTCCATAGCTGGATGGCCGTGCCGATCGTCGAGGAGGGCGCCGTCAAGGGCGTCATCTTCGAGAGCAAGGAAGGCCGGCAGGCGCTGATGGCCAAGGTGGTGGTGGACTGCACCGGCGATGGCGACGTGTTTTCGCGCGCCGGCGCGGGGTTCGATGTCGACATCGAGGAAGGCGACGTGCACCACTCGATGAATACCGGCTTCATGCTGGGCGGCGTCGACATGAACAGCTGGCTCGATTTCCGCGGCGGCCAGCCGGAGCAATATGCCGAATTCACCAAGATGGGGCGCGAGAGGCTGGGCTTCTTCCAGCCACCCTACGTGTCATGGCGCAACGATATCGCGCTCTTCCTCGGACCGCGCCAGTCGGGGCTTTCGGCGGTGAATGTCGACGACATGACGGAGACCGAGATCCGCTCGCATCGCTTCATGCAGACGCATTGCAACTTCTTCCGCGACAATGCGCCGGGCTTCGAGAACGCCTATATGCTCCTGTCAGCGCCGCAGCTCGGTGTGCGCCACACGCGCCGCCTGGGTGGGGTGGGCCGGATCGAGCGCGGCCAATGGAGCGAGGGCAAGCCCTTCGCCGACGAGGTCGGGGTGAGCCCGTCCATCTCGCCGAAGTTCCCGGTTGTCTCCGTGCCCTATGGCTGCCTCGTGCCGGCGCGGTTGGACGGCCTGCTGGCGGCGGGGCGGCACATTTCCTGCGACGCCAATTCGCACGGCTTCATGCGCGAGATCCCGCAATGCTGGCTGACCGGCCAGGCGGCGGGCGCTGCGGCCGGCGTGGCCGCCAATCGCGGCGTGCAGCCGCGCAATGTCGACTATGCCGAACTGCGCGCGACGCTCAAAAGCCAAGGTGTCTTCCTGCACGACCAGAAGGTCGGGGCGGAGAAGGAAACATCGCCTGCGGCGTGATGTTGGCGATGCCGGGCAGTTTGCCCGGCATTCCGCCGGGCTTCGCCGTCTTTATCGTGCGCCGTCGCGCAGGATTTCAAGGCTGAGTTCGCGCAGCCGGCTGGCGGCATAACCATAGGTGAAGGCCCGCATGTCCGGGAGATCCGGATCGTCGCCGACGGTGGCCGAATAGGCCAGCCGCACCTTTTCGGGTGCGATGTCGTCGCTGGTGCGCATCCTGCCGAAGATCGAGCTGATCGGGATCAGCTTGTCTTCGAAGGCGATCGCGGGTTCATCCTGTCCCTGCTGCCAGCCCTCGAAAGCCTCTACGGCATCGAGAAAGGCGTCCTGCAGGCTGATCGGTGCATGGCGGTCGTGAAGCGCGGGAACAACGCGGGTCATGGGAAACCTCCTTTGCCTGATCTCTCCGGAGACATTATCGCTACGGAATGAGTCGTGTAAACGCGTTGTATGACATTTGATCGTTCGGCTGCCCCTCTTCACGGCATATTTCACGGCATCGCGAAGCCAGCCTCTGCGCGATTGACTTGGGTCTGAAAAGGTCTGCTATATAACAATAGGCGGGCGACGCGTTCCGCGTATCGATTGGGAGGAAACAGATGAAAAAGATGATTGGCCGCATTGCAGCGGCAGCCCTGATTTCGACCGGCATGGCCGGTGCGGCGATGGCCGATATCACCATCGGCGTGACCGTGTCGTCGACGGGACCGGGCGCAGCGCTCGGCATTCCGCTGAAGAACTCGGTCGAGCTGTGGCCGACCGAAATCGATGGCGAGAAGCTCAATGTCATCGTGCTCGACGATGCCGGCGACCCCTCGATGGCGACGACCAATGCACGCCGCTTCGCCAATGACGACAAGGCCGACGTGATCGTCGGCTCGGCGCTGACCCCGGCCTCGATCGCCATCTCCAATGTCGCCGCCGAGAGCGGCATTCCGCATCTCGCCTGCTCGCCGGTTCCGCCGAATGTCGCGGCCAGCAAGTGGACCTTCGTGATGCCGCAGGATGCCGGCCTCATCGCCAATACCCTGTTCGAGAAGATGCAGAAGGATGGCGTGAAGACCGTCGGCTATATCGGCTTCTCGGATTCCTATGGCGACCTGTGGGTCAGCCAGTTCAAGGCGGCCGGCGAGAAATACGGCCTGTCGATGATCGCGGAAGAGCGCTATGCGCGCCCCGACACGTCCGTTTCCGGACAGGTGCTGAAGCTCGTTGCGGCGCGCCCCGACGCGGTCTTCGTCGGCGCATCCGGAACGGGTGCCGCCCTGCCGCAGCTCGCTCTGCGTGAGCGCGGCTTTACCGGCCCGATTTACCAGACCCATGGCGCGGTAACCTTCGACTTCCTGCGCATTGCTGGCGCGGCGGCCGACAATACGGTGTTCGCATCGGGACCGGTCATGGTCGCCGAGCTCCAGCCGGACAGTTCCGAGACCAAGAAGGAAGGTCTCGACTATGTGACCGCCTATGAGGGCAAGTTCGGCGCCGGCACGCGCACGCAGTTCGGCGCGCATATCCACGACGCGATGGCGATCCTCAAGAAGGCGGTGCCCGAAGCGAAGAAGAAGGCTCAGCCCGGCACGCCGGAGTTCCGCACCGCGCTGCGCGATGCGATCGAGGCGGGCGGACCCTTCCCGGCCAGCCAGGGGGTGTTCGAATTCACGCCTGAGAACCATTTCGGCCTCGACGAGCGCGCCGTCGTGCTGCTGACCGCCAAGGACGGCAAGTTCGACCTCGTTCAGTAAGGCAACGCTTCCAGATGTTGAAAGGCCCGCATCCTGCGGGCCTTTTTCTTTGTAGCGTGTCTGCGGCTCTCGAATGGCTGGTGAAGCGCCAGCGATCTCAGTGCTGCGTCGCGCCGCCGAGATAGCTTTCGACCAGCGAGGGGTCGGCGGCCATGTCGGCGGCCTTGCCGGAGCGGCGAACTTCGCCCAGCTCGATGAGATAGGCGTCGTCGGCGATTTCGAGCGCGGCGCGGGCATTCTGCTCGACCAGCAGAATCGACACGCCGGTCGCACGCAGTTCGGAAACGATGCCGAGGATTTCGGCGACGATCTTCGGCGCGAGGCCGAGGCTGGGCTCGTCCAGCAGCAGCAATTGCGGGCGGCTCATCAGCGCGCGCCCGAGGGCCAGCATCTGGCGCTCGCCGCCGGATAAGGTGCCGGCGATCTGCTTGCGCCGTTCCGCCAGGCGCGGAAAGCGCTGATAGACGTCTTCCAGCGTTTCGCGGCGTTCGTCGGTGGTTCGCAGGAAGCCGCCCAGCGCAAGATTGTCCTCCACGGACATGGAGGTGAAGAGCTCGCGGCGCTCGGGCACGAGGCACATGCCGGCCTGCACGCGGCCCTCGATCGAACGCGGGGCAGGGGCGCCGCGATAGAGGATCGTGCCGGTGCAGGGCACGACGCCCATGGCAGCGTTGAGCAGCGTCGTCTTGCCCGCGCCATTGGCGCCGATCACCGTGGCGATGCTTCCCCTGGCGACACTGAGCGAGATGCCGTGCACCACTTCCGCATGGCCGTAGGAAACGCGTATGTCGCGTAGTTCGAGCAGGTTCTCGCTCATGCCACGCCTCCGAGATAGGCCGCGATGACAGCGGGGTTGCGCCGCACCTCGGCCGGTTCGCCATGGGCGATCACGGTGCCGAAATCGAGTACGACCAGCCGGTCCACCAGCTCCATCACGAAGCTCATATCGTGCTCGACCAGCAGGATGGCGACGCCCTCGGCGCGCAGCTTGCGCAGCAGTTCGGCAAGGCGCTGCTTCTCGCCATGGCGCAGGCCGGCGGCCGGTTCGTCCAGCAGCAGCAGGTTGGGATCGAGCGCCAGCGCGCGGGCGATCTCGAGGATGCGGATCTGTCCAAGCGCCAGGTCGCCGGCTGGGCGGTGACGTTCCTCGGCAAGCCCGACGCGGGCGAGCTGGCGATCCGCCTCGGCGAGCAGCGAAGCCTCCTCGCTGCGCTCCAGCCGCAGGAAGCTGCGGAAGACGCCGGCATTGCCGCGCAGATGCGCGCCGAGCGCGGCGTTTTCCAGCACCGTCATGTCGGGCAGGATCTTGGCGTGCTGGAAGGTCCGGGCAATGCCCTCCCGCGCGACGTCGCCGGGGCGGTGCACGCCGGCGTCGCGGCCGGCCAGAAGGATGCTGCCGCCCGTCAGCGTCGATGCGCCGGTGATGAGGTCGAAGGTCGTGCTCTTGCCGGCACCATTCGGACCGATGAGGCCGAGTATCTCGCCCGCCTTGATTTCGAAGCTGACATCGTTGACCGCGACGAGGCCGCCGAACTGCTTGCGCGCCTTGTCGAGCGTCACCAGCGGCGTTCCGGCGGCCGGCGCCTCGCGATGCGGCAGCCGCTCCTCCGTTTGGGGCAGGGGCGCGGGTGTCCGGCGCGGAAGGAGGCGCAGCACCAGGGGCCACAATCCCTCGCGGGCGAATTGCAGGATCAGCACCAGCAGGATGCCGAAGAACACGGTCTCGAAATTGCCGCTGGTGCCGATGAGGCCGGGCAGGTAGCGCTGCAGCAGTTCCTTCAGCACCAGAACGATGCCGGATCCGAAGATCGCGCCCCAGATATGGCCAGCGCCGCCGATGACGGCCATCAGCAGATATTCGATGCCCATGTTGAGGCCGAAGGGCGTCGGGTTCACGGTGCGCTGCATATGGGCGTAGAGCCAGCCCGAGAGGGCGGCCACCACGCCGGCGAAGACGAAGACGGTCAGCTTGGCGCGAACCGTGTCGACGCCGAAGGCTTCCGCTGCGCGCGAGCCGCCGCGCAAGGCGCGGATACCGCGGCCGGTGCGCGAATCCAGCAGGTTGCGCGCGCCGAGGGCGAAGATCAGCACGAAGGCCCAGATGAGATAGTACATCGACGTGCTGTCGATGAAGCGATGGCCCGCAAGCGTCACCGGCGGGATGCCGGTAATGCCGTCATAGCGGCCGAGGAAATCGAGCTGGCCGAAGAGGTAATAGAGCGCGATGCCCCAGGCGATGGTGCCGAGCGGCAGATAATGCCCCGAAAGACGCACGGTGATGAGGCCGAGCGGAAAGGCGGCGATTGCGCCCGCAGCCAGCGAAAGCGGCAGGGTCACCCAGGGCGAGAACCCATAGGCCGTGGTCAGCACCGCCGTGGTGTAGGCGCCGAAGCCGCAGAAGGCCGCCTGGCCGAAGGAGGTGAGGCCACCGACGCCGGTGAGCAGCACGAGGCCGATGGCGACGAGCGAGGCCAGCCCGATATTGTCCATCAGCGTGATGACGAAGGGCGGCACGGGCAGCAGCGGGATCGCCGCCAGCACCACGACCACGATCAGGCCCAGGATCGGGAAGCGCTGCATCTATTCTTCCTCGTGCGGGTCGCTGGCGAGCGAGCGCCAGATCAGGACGGGGATGATCAGGGCGAAGACGATGATTTCCTTGTAGTTGCTGGCGAAGAAGGAGGCGAAGGCTTCTACCAGCCCGACGCCAATCGCCGCGACGGCGGTGACCGGGAAGCTGGACAGCCCGCCGATGATCGCGGCGACGAAGCCCTTGAGCCCCATCAGGAAACCCGTGTCGTAATAGATCGTCGTGATCGGCGCGATGAGCACGCCGGAGATCGCGCCGATGGTCGAGGCGAGCACGAAGGCCGTCCCGCCCGTCAGGTTGGTGCGGACGCCGACGAGGCGCGCGCCGAGGCGATTGACCGCGGTAGCGCGCAACGCCTTGCCCAGAATTGTCTTCTCGAAGAAGAAATAGAGGCCGACCATGGCGGCGATCGTCGCGCCGTAGATCCAGACGCTTTGCAGCGGTACCGGCAGGAAGCCCAGATTGAAGGCGCCCGGCGTCAGCGGCCGCGCGCGCAGCCCCTCGGCGCCGAAGGCGAAGAGGCCGAGCCCCATCATGGCCAGATGCACACCGACCGAGGCGATGAGCAGGACAAGCACGGAAGCATCGGCCAGCGGCCGGAAGGCGATGCGATAGATGTAGAGGCCCATCGGCGCGACAATGATGATTGCCAGCAAGGCGCGCAGGAGGCTGCCCGGCTGCATCGGCATGACGAGGATCAGCAAGCCATAGATCGCGGCAGGCAAGGCGAGATTGACCAGCACGCTGCGCAGCAGGCGGCCGGCATCGAAACCCTTTCGCAGTTCCCACAGATCGAACAGGAAGGCCGCGGCGCCGAGGCAGGCGAGCAGCGGCACGGTGCCGGGCATTCGCCCGATGTCGAGGAAAGCAAGCGTGAGCGCGCCATAGGCAACGAATTCACCCTGCGGGATGAAGATGACGCGCGTCACGGCGAAGACGAGAACGAGCGAGAGCCCCAGCAGCGCATAGATCGCGCCATTGGTGATGCCGTCCTGCATCAGGAATGCGAGGACCATGCTGTCCAAGCTGTGCCTCCCCTTAGCGCCGTGTCCATGACGGCCGCTCTTATGAATTGTAACAATCTATAACAATCTGTCCCGGCCTTGCCAATATGCGGCCGCCGGCTTCCACAGTCGACCTTCGTCCTATCCGCGCCATTGAAGGACACGCGTGCAGGTCCAGATAGAGAAAAGGGGGAAACGCAACAGGGAGATGGAGATGCAGAAGAAAATCAGCGCTCTTGCGGCTTTCGTCCTGGCATGCACGCCAGCCCTTGCCCAACAGGGAACGGTCGACGCGGCCAGCGCGCAATTCGTCGATGCGAAGGGGGAGCAGAACGGCACCGCCGAGATCTCGCCGGCCGGCAAGGGCGTGCTGATCGAGGCCGAGGTGAGTGGTTTGCCCGCCGATAGCTGGGTCGCGTTCCACATCCATGAGACCGGCACATGCGATCATCAGACCGGCCACGAATCCGCCGGCGGCCATTTCAACCCGGATGGGCGCGAGCACGGATTCAAGACCGCGAACGGACCGCATGCCGGCGACATGCCGAACCAGTATGTCGGCGCGGATGGCGTGCTGCGCGCGCAGGTGTTCAACGACCGCGTCAGCCTTGGCGACGGCGAGAACGGGATAAGCGGGCGCGCGCTGATGGTACATGCCAAGGCGGACGACTATGAGAGCCAGCCGTCGGGAGCTGCCGGCGACCGCCTCGCCTGCGGCGTCATCGAGTAGCGCGCTTCACCTTGCCGGGGCGAGCGCTTCCAGCTCCCCGGCAATGGTCTCGACCGACCAGCCGCCGTCGCGCAGCGCCGTCTCCGTCTCGCGCGGCTCGCTCCAGACGGCCAGCTTGTCGCCGCCGATGGTGATGCTGCGGCCGGTGATGTGGGCGGCTGCCGGGGAGGCGAGATAGACGAAGAGCGGTGCGACATCCGCCGGCGTGCCCAGCCCGTCGCGGCGCAGTTCGGCCGGCACCGGATCGCCGCGCTCGGCCGCCGCGACGTGTTCCTCCATGCCGGGAATGGTCGCCACCATGCGCGTCAGCGCCATCGGCGCGATCGCATTGACGTTGACGCCGTAGCGGGCAAGCTCGATGGACCAGGTACGCACCAGCCCGGTGATGCCCGCCTTGGCGGCGGCATAGGCGGTCTGGCCGAAGCTGCCGAGCTGGCCCGACAGCGAGGTCACCAATATGATGCTGCCGCCATTTTCCGCGGCGCGGAAATGGCGCGCCGCCTCGCGGCCGCACAGGAATGAGCCGCGCAGATGGGTGCGGATCACGGCATCGAAATCGTCCTCGCCAGTGTTCCACAGCGTACGGTCGCGCAGGATGCCGGCATTGGCGCACAGCACGTCGAAGCGGCCATAGGCGGCAACCGCCGCGTCGATGCAGGCGCGCGCGCCGTCTTCCGTGCTGATATCGGCGATGAGCGCCTGCGCGCGGCCGCCCGCGTCGACGATTGCCGCGACGGTTTCCTCCGCGCCGGCCGCGTCCAGATCGTTGACGATCACGCCCGCGCCGGCTTCAGCCAGCGCGATGGCCGCCGCGCGGCCGATGCCGCGCGCGGCCCCGGTGATGGCGACGGATTTTCCTTCCAGCGGCTGCGTTGTCATGTCATCGACCCTCATAGACCGCCGGACGCTTCTCGATGAAGGCACGGGGGCCTTCCCGCGCATCGCGCGAGGCCATCACGCGCTCCTTGGCGGCGTCTTCCAGCTCGTAGCCTTCGTGCAGCGTCAGGCCGCTGCTGGCAAGCACCGTTTCCTTGACCGCGCGGACAGCGAGCGGGCCGTTCTCTGCAATGCGCGCCGCCATCTCCAGCGCGCGGTCGAGCAATTCCGCACGCGGCACGATATGGTTGATGAGGCCGATCTGCAGGGCGCGCTCCGCGTCGATCCGGTCGCCGACGAGCAGGATTTCCATTGCATTGGCATAGGAGATCTGGCGCGGCAGGCGGACCATGGAGCCGCCGAAAGGAATGAGTGCGCGCCGCACTTCGGGCAGGCCGAAGGTAGCTTCGGGCACCGCGAGGCGGATGTCGGTTCCTAGCATCAGCTCCATGCCGCCGGCCATGCAGAAGCCGTTGATGGCGGCGATGACCGGCTTGGCTATCTCGAAATTGCGCATCACGCCGCGGTCGGTGATCTCGCCGCTGGCAGCGAAGCGACGGTCCCAATCGTCCTGCGGCTGGCGTGCGCCGGTCAGTAGCGGCATGGACAGCGCCAGGTCGCCGCCGCTGCAAAAGGCCTCGTCGCCCGCGCCGGTGACGATGGCGACGCGCAGGTCGCCGTCCTCGCCAAATTCGGTGAAAGCGTCGGCGAGACGGCAGCCCAGCTCGGGGCTGATGGCGTTGCGCACATGCGGACGGTTGAGCGTGATCAGCGCGACATGACCGCGCTTCTCGAACAGGAGATGCGGCTCACTCATTCGGCTTTTCCTTCCGCGACGAGCTTGGCGGCAAGGTCGCGCAGCTCGAATTTCTTCACCTTGCCACTCGGCGTGAGCGGGAAGCCGTCCACGAAGGCGATGTAGCGCGGCAGCTTGTGGCGGGCCAGATTGGCGCGGCAGTGGTCGCGCAATTCCTTCGCGGTGAGCGCCGCACCCGGACGCCTGACGACGAAGGCGAAAACCTCCTCGCCCATCTCCTTGTCCGGCGCAGCCACTACTTGCGCCTCGGCGATGGCCGGATGGCGCTGGAGGAATTCCTCGATCTCGACCGGATAGATGTTCTCGCCGCCGCGGATCAGCATGTCCTTCAGGCGGCCGACGATCTCCACATAGCCGCCCTCATGCATGATCGCGAGGTCGCCCGACCTGAACCAGCCGTCGGCGGTGAAGGCGTCGCGGGTGCGCTCGGGCATGTCGAAATAGCCGGGCGTGACGAGGTAGCCGCGCATGCGCAGCTCGCCCTTCTCGCCGATGGGCACGGCCCTGTCGGTCTCGGGGTCGGCGACCATCACGCCGGTATGCGGCAGCGGCGTGCCGGCGGTGTTTATCTTGGTCGCGAAATCGTCCTCGGGGTTGGTCTGGGTGATGATCGGGCTGCACTCGGTCATGCCCATGATGATCATCGGGTCGGCGCCCCATTTCTGGTTGAGCTCGGTCATCAGCGCAGGCGAGATGATGGTGCCGCCCGTATAGAGGATGCGCAGGCTGGACAGGTCGACCTTGCCTTCCGTCCACAATGGATGTTCCAGCATGCGCACGAACATGGTCGGCGCGCCGTTCATCACCGTGCCGCGATATTTGTCGATGAGGCGCAGCGTCTCGCCGGCGTCGAAGGCCGACATGCCGATATGGCAGCCGCCCACCGTGCACATGCCCAATACGTTGCAGATGCTGCCTGCCGTATGGAAATAGGGCATGGGGCTGACCAGCCGCTCAGACGCGGTGAAGCCGGCGCGGCCCGACGACAGGCGCGCATTGTTCACCGCGCTGAAATGGCGGATCATCGCCCCCTTGGGCGCGCCGGTGGTGCCGCTCGTATACTGGATCTGGAAGATGTCCTCGGGCTTCACTTCGGCCTGCCGCGCGCGCACCGCCGCGCGGTCGCCGGCGCCGATCCGCGCCTCCAGTTCCGCGAAGGGCGCCGCGCCGGGCACCGGCACGTCGCCCACCCGGCACAGCCGCTTGAGGTCGGGCAGCGTGTCGCCCTCGCGGATCGCGCCTTCCGCAAGGCCCGGCAGGTCCGGCATCAGCTCGGCCAAGGCGGCCGCGATATCGTAGCCGCGATACTCGCCGGCGACGAAGAAGGTCGAGATGCGGCCCTGGGCGAGGATGTAGCGGATTTCCTCGCGCTTGAAGGCGGGATTGACGGTGACCAGCACCGCGCCGAGCTTGGCCAGCGCATATTCGAGCAGGATCCATTCCGGTCGGTTGGCCGACATCAGCGCCACATGGTCGCCGCGCGCGATGCCCCAGGCCAGCAGCGTGGCTGCCAGCCTTTCCACCTGCTCGTGCAGGTCGCGATAGGTCCAGCGGAAGACGAAGCCCGCCTGCGGGTCGTCATAGATGATCGCATCATTGCCGGGTATCGCGGCGGCCTGCCGGTCGAGAAGTTCGCCGACCGTGATCGGCCATAATTCGATGCCCTCGTCGCGGGGCTCCCAGATGGACAGGTTCTGCATTGGACGGTGCTCCAGCTTGCGAGCTCCGGCGCATCGTGCTGAAGCTCCTCCCGACAGGTTCCGCGCAAAATGATTTTTGGAAACCTGTTCGATGGAATACAATCGGCGGCGGCCGAGTCAAGGATGTTTGCGAGGCAAGGTGGCAGGCAAGGCGAAGAAACGGCTCAAGGCGGGCGAACTCGACCACACGATCAGCTACAAGCTGCGGCTGGCGCAGATCGCCTCCTATCGCAATTTCGAGGAGCGGCATGCCAGCCTGGGTGTCGCGCCGCGCTATTTCGGCCTCCTGATGGTCATCGCCGCCAATCCCGGCCAGCCGCAGAGCGCGCTGGCGCATGCCATCGCGGTGCGCCGTTCCAGCATCGTGCCCATCCTCGACCGGCTCGCGGCCGAGGGCCTCGTCGCGCGCGCATCCGGCCCAGACCGGCGCACCAATGCGGTGTCGCTCACGCCAAAGGGCGAAGCGATGGTCGAACGTCTGAAAGCGATCGCCCAGGCCGACGAGATGCGCCTTTACGAAGGGCTCGATCCGGCGCATGTCGAGATCGCCATCGCCGTGCTCGACCATGTGATCGAGCGGCAGGATCGCCCGCGCGACTGATGCGGTCTACGCACATGTCGCAGGGGGAGGGGCTCGACAAGTGCCGAAAGTTGCGCATTAGAGCAGTTTGTTAGCCGCATTTGTGCCGTGCCAGACGATTCCGTCCGGCTGCAAAATGCTCTAGAATATGCAAATCCATATATGCCACGCTCTGTCCCCATTGTTGTGCGAAGGGGCGTGGCCGGGCGGGTCGACCGAAGGGACATCCATGATCACGCTGAACCGCCGGCAGACGCTGGCCTCCATTCTTGCAGCCTTCGCCGCCGGCGCATTGCCCGCTGCCGCGGCAGAGGAAGGACTTTCATTCGGCCCGGCCGAGCCATTCTCCTTCGCCGCGCTGAAGGAGAAGGCGCGCCTGCTAGCCGCCCAGCCCTGGGAGAGCCTCGCCTCGCCCTATGGGGCGATCCTCGACCAGATCGACTATGACGCCTACCAGAAGATCCGCTTCCGCAAGGAGGCGAGCCTGTGGGCGGATGATAAGAACCGGCCGCCGGTGCAGCTCTTCCATCTCGGCCGCTACTTCCAGGAGCCGGCGCGCATCTATGCCGTGGGCGATGGCGAGGCACGTGAGATCCTCTACCGCCGCGACTATTTCGACATGCCCGACGACCATGTGGCGCGGCAGCTGCCGGACGATATCGGCTATGGCGGCTTTCGGGTGATGAATGCCGAACAGGATCGCGACTGGCTCGCTTTCCTCGGGGCCGCCTATTTCCGCTCTTCGGGCGAGCTCGACCAATACGGCCTGTCCGCCCGCGCGGTGGCTATCGACACCGCCTTGCCCACGCCGGAGGAATTTCCGCGCTTCACCGCCTTCTACATGGAGCCGGCGGGCACCGATCCGAACCGCATCATCATCAATGCGATACTGGAAGGGCCGAGCATTGCCGGCGCGGTGCGGCTCGACTGCCGCCGCGACAAGGCCGTGCTGATGGATGTGGAATGCGCCTTTCATGCGCGCAAGGACATTGCCCGGCTGGGCGTCGCGCCGCTGACCAGCATGTTCTGGTTCGGCCAGGTCGACCGGACGCAGGCGGTGGACTGGCGGCCGCGCATCCACGATTCGGAGGGTCTCTCGATCTGGACCGGCGCCGACGAGCGCATCTGGCGCCCGCTTGCCAATCCGCGCCGGGTGATGACCAACAGTTTCGTCGACCAGGGTCCGCGCGGCTTCGGCCTCCTGCAGCGACATCGCAATTTCGAGGATTTCCAGGATGATGGCGTCTTCTACGAGCGCCGTCCGACCGTCTGGGTCGAGCCGCTCGACGATTGGGGCGCGGGCAGTATCCAGCTCGTCGAAATCCCGACCGATGACGAGATCCATGACAATATCGTCGCCTATTGGGTGTCGGACGAGCCGATGAAGGCGGGTGATGCGCGCGAATGGCGCTATCGCCTGCACTGGACGGCGCAGGAGCCGTTCCGGCCCTCGCTTGCGACGGTGGAAAATTCCTTCTCGGGCTCGGGCGGCATACCGGGCCAGCCTCGACCGAAGGGGGTGAGGAAATTCGTCGTCGATTTCGTCGGTGGACCGCTCGCCTCGTTCAAGCGCGGCGACCTCAGCGTGAAAGTGTCGGCCTCGCGCGGTGAGATCCGCGGTGAGACCGCCGCCTATCCCGTCGTCAGCAGTGATGGCCGCTGGCGCGCCATATTCGACATAGCGGCGCCGGCCAACGGGACCGATCCTGTCGACCTGCACATGGTATTGGTCGACCAGACCGAAAAGCCTGTCACGGAGAGCTGGGTCTACCAGTATTTCCCGGAGTCCTCGAACTCCTGACGCCTAAAGCGTGTCGCGATCTTTCAGATCCGCTTCCCACGCTTTACGTCCTTGTTTTTGCGCCCGCCTATATCCCGAAACCGGTTCCCACTTTCAGGAGACATGCTTTAGACCGCGACGCCCCGCACCCTGTGCCAGTCGAGCATCCAGGGTGCGGCCGGGTTCTTCGGCGGCCGCGCCAGCACCGCTTCCTCATTGACGTCGCAGCCCCAGCCCGGACCCGTGGGCAAAAGCATGTCGCCATCTTCCACCACCGGCGGATGGGTGACGAAATCGGCCGCCCATGGCACTTCGTCGACGTCATATTCCATGTAGCGGAAGTTCGGGATCGCCGCCGACATATGCGCGCCGATGATGGTGGCGAGGTAGCCATGGGCATTGTGGGCGGCGACGTTCACCTCATAGGCGTCGGCCATGGAGGCGATCTTGATCGCCTCGGGGAAGCCGTTCCAGACCGGATCGACGATGCACACGTCGACCGCGTCCACGTCGAGGAAGCGCTTGATCTGCCGGCGGTTGTAGATCGTTTCCAGTGAGGCGATGGGCGCTTTCGTCCACTGGCGCAGCTTGGACAGCGCCGCCGGGTCGTAGCAATCCACTTCCAGCCAGTTCAGGCGATAGGGTTCGAGGATTTCGGCCATGCGCCGCAGGCCCTCGGGCTTGTAATGCGTATTGAGGTCGAACATCAGGTCGGTCTGCGGACCTATGCCTTCGCGGAAAGCGGCGATCTGGTCGCGCGCGGCCTCGAGAAGCCATTGCGGGGCGTTGAGCTCCGGGCTGCCCGCGCCGCCGCTGAAGGCCGGGCGGTACTGTCGCGGCTCTGGTCCGTCGAACAGAAGGAGGTTGGTCTTCATGCCGCGATAGCCGCGCGCCACGACCTCGCGGCCGAGTTCCACGATGTCGTCCAGCGAGCGGATCGGCTTGGTGTCGGCGACCTTCTCGAACAGGCCGCCGCTGCGGGCGCGATAGGTGCCGCAATGCGACCAGTAACTGGGCAGCCTGCGCCGGTAGGCGCCGCCATAGAGGTCGTAGACCGGCAGGCCCGCGGCCTTGCCCTTGATGTCGAGGCAGGCATTCTCGATGGCGCCGATGGCCTGCGCGACCATGCCGCCCTGCGTCATCTGGTTCATGTAATAGAGTTTCGAGCCGATCGGCCCGATGTCGCGCGGATCGGCGCCGATGACGAGTTCCGCCATGCGACGGATCACCTGGATCATGCCGGGGCCGCCCATGCCCTCGGCCACCTCCGTCCAGCCGACAAGGCCCTCGTCGGTGGTGATCTTCACCCAGGAAAGCGTACGCCAGCCGCCATCGGCATGAAGATCCTCGACCTTGACGATGCGCATTCGATCCCTCCCTCGCGTGAAAATGCCGCCACACCCTATTGGGCTGCCGGCGGATTGTCTTGACTGACCGCGCCGTGGGCAGGGGGCGCAAGGCGCTCCCCCGGCCTGGCGCAGCCATGTTCCACCTCCGGATCAAAACTTGACATTGCAGTGCATATTTTTTGGTGCGATGTCTGGCGCATCGATATTCCATGCAGACGACTCGAAGGAGGATTCCCCCATGCGCTTTGCCCGCTATGCGGTTTGCGCTGGCCTGTTGGCCTTTGTTCCCAACGCCCATGCCGCCGATCCGGCAGCGATCCTGTCGAACTATGCGGATATCGCACTGGCCGGCTATGAGGACAGCCTCTCGACCGCCATGGCACTCGACGATGCCATCGACGCGCTGATCGCCAAGCCGTCCGACGAGACGCTTGCCGCCGCGCGCACGGCGTGGATTGCGGCGCGCGTGCCCTATCAGCAGACCGAAGCCTTCCGCTTCGGCAATCCGGTCGTGGACGAGTGGGAGGGCCGCGTGAATGCCTGGCCGCTCGACGAAGGCCTGATCGACTATGTGGATTCGAGCTACGGGACGGAGTCCGACGCCAATGGCTTCTACACCGTCAACGTCATTGCCAATGCCAATATCTCGGTCGGCGGCGACACGGTCGACGCCTCCAAGATCACGCCGGCGCTGATCCAGTCCTTGCAGGAGATCGGCGGCATCGAGGCCAATGTGGCCAGCGGCTATCACGCCATCGAATTCCTGCTGTGGGGGCAGGATCTCAACGGCACGGAGCCGGGCGCGGGCAACCGCCCCGCCACGGACTTCGACGTGAACAATTGCACCGGCGGAAACTGCGACCGGCGCGCGGCCTATCTCGCCGCCGCTTCCGATCTTCTGGTCGAGGATCTGGACGAGATGGTCGCCAACTGGGACAAGGACGGCGCGGCGCGCAAGGCGCTTGCCGATGGCGAGCCCACGGCCGGCCTTTCAGCCATCCTGACGGGCCTCGGCTCGCTCTCCTATGGCGAACTGGCCGGCGAGCGCATGAAGCTCGGCCTGCTGCTGCACGATCCCGAGGAGGAGCATGACTGCTTCTCCGACAATACCCACAACTCGCATTATTACGACATTGTCGGCATCAACAATGTCTATCACGGCAGCTATACCCGCGTGGATGGCAGCAAGGTTGAGGGCGCGAGCCTCGCGGCGCTTGTGCGCGAGACCGATCCGGCGCTCGCCGACGAGATGGAAGGCAAGCTCGCCGACACGCTGAAGGCGGCCGGGACGCTGAAGGCCCGGGCCGAAGGCGGCGAGGCCTATGACCAGATGATCGGCGAAGGCAATGCCGAGGGCAACGCCGTCGTGCAGGCGGTGATCGACGGACTGGTGGCGCAGACACGTTCACTGGAACGCGTCATTGCCGGACTGAAGCTCGCCGATGTGACGATCGAGGGTTCCGACAGCCTCGACAATCCCGACGAAGTGTTCAAGTAAGGCATCTTCATCAAACAAGATTGCGGCCGGCACCGACCGGCCGCACCTGCCATGAAAACCCTGGTTGCCGCAGCCTTCGTCCTCATCTCCGCCACTGCGCTTGCGGCGGATCAGGCGCGCGACGACCTCACGCCGAAGGACGCCGCGCGTGTGCTGGGTATCACGCGGCCGACGATGGATTTCACCAAGGCGGAGCGCTTCGAGGCGAAGCAGGGCGGTGCGGCGACGACGCCCAAGGTCGGTGATGCCAATGCGCTGTCGCATCCGTCCGCCAATCTCGGCTTCGACGATCAGCAGCGCTTCCTCGTCGGCAACGGATTGTTTCGCAAGGACTGGGTGAGTTCGCCGTCCTCCACCCAAGCATCCGACGGGCTGGGCCCGCTTTTCAACGCCCGCGCATGCCAAGCCTGCCACATCAAGGACGGGCGCGGCCATGCGCCCGTCGCGCCCGGAGCCGATGCGACTTCGATGCTGGTGCGCCTGTCGGTGGAGCCGGATGCGGCGCAGCGCGAACTAATCGCGGCGGGCAAGCTGCAAGCCGCCCCGCACCCGGCCTATGGGCTGCAGTTGCAGGACAATGCCGTGGCCGGCCTGCCGCCCGAAGGCAAGGTGCGCATCGACTATGTCGACGAGCCGGTGATGCTGGGCGACGGCGAGGTGGTGATGCTGCGCCGTCCTGTCCTCACCATCGAAAATCCCGGCTACGGTCCGATCGAGGACTCGGTCATGCGCTCGGCGCGGATCGCGCCCGCCATGGCCGGAATGGGGTTGCTGGAAGCAATCCATCCGGCAGACATCTTCGCCCGCGCCGATCCCGACGACCGGGACGGCGACGGCATTTCCGGCCGGCCAAACATGGTCGGCGACGGGGCAGGCGGCCTCACCATCGGCCGCTTCGGCTGGAAGGGCATCCAGCCCAGTATAAGCCAACAGTCCGCGCATGCCTTTTCCGGCGATATGGGCCTGTCGAGCCCGCCGGCGCCAAGCCACTGGGGCGATTGCACGCAGGCGCAGCAGGATTGCCTGAAGATGCCGCATGGCGCGCAGCCTTTATTGGGTGCGGAGGAGGTGCCGGGCGACCTGCTCGATCTCGTCGTCTTCTACTCAGAAAATCTCGCGCCGCCGGTGCGGCGGGATGTCGGCGATGCGTCGGTGCTGCGCGGCAAGCAGGCCTTCTACGAGGCCGGCTGCATCGCCTGCCACACGCCGAAATATGTCACCAGCCGCAAGGCCGCGCATCCGGCCCACCGCTTCCAGCTCATCTGGCCCTACACCGACCTGCTGCTGCACGACATGGGCGACGGGCTGGCAGACGGGCGGCCCGAAGGGCTGGCCGATGGCCGCGAATGGCGCACGCCGCCGCTGTGGGGCATCGGCATGGCCGAGCAGGTCAGCGCCGAGGCCGGCTATCTCCACGACGGCCGCGCCCGCAACTTGACGGAGGCGATCCTGTGGCATGGCGGCGAGGCGCAAGCCGCGCGCGATGCCTTCGCAAAATTGGCGCGGACGGAGCGGGAAGACCTGATCCGCTTCCTCAAATCGCTGTAGGGTATGGGCATGGAAACGGCATATATGCGCATTGGACTGACCGTCGCGGCGATGCTCTGCTGCGGGCTTCCCGCGCGGGCCGAGGTGTCGGGCGCGGTCATCGCCGAGCAGTTCGCCATCCCCGCGCTGACGGCGCTGGAAGGCGTGGCGACGGCCGCCGATGCGCAGATCGGAGAGCTTTGCGCGGCACCTTCCACCGAGGCGCTCGATGCGGCGCGGTTGGGCTTCGGCGGTCTCGTCGCGGCATGGGGACGCGTCAGCGTGCTGCGTTTCGGCCCGCTCGCATCGGATAGCAGGTTCGAGAAGCTGTTCTTCTGGCCTGATCCGCGCGGCATCGCGCTTCGGCAGGTACAGGGCCTTCTGGCGGAGGCCGACATGGCCGCACTGGCCGATGGTGTGGGCGGCAAGAGCGCTGCGCTGCAAGGCATTCCGGCGCTGGAATTCGTGCTTTTCGGGACAGGGGCGGAAAGCCTCGCCACGCCGGAAGGGGCGTTCCGCTGCACCTTCGCGCAGGCGCTTGCGCGTAATATCGCAGGCTTGGCCAGCGAAGTCCGCAGCGGCTGGAGCGAAGGTGGTTTCGTGGATTCGTTCCGCCAGCCCGCGCCGGGCGGCGAGCCCTATCGCAGCGCGGCGGAGGTGGATGGCGAGATCATCAAGGCGTTCTCGACCGTTTTCCAATATGTGCGCGCGGCCGAACTGCTGCCGGCGATGGGCGAGACCATCGAGAAGGCGAACGGGCGCCGCGCGCCGCTCTGGCGAAGCCGGCTGACATTAGACCTGATGTTGGCGCAGACCGAGGGCGCGCAGGCGATGCTTGCCATCGCCGGCTATGCCGAGAGCCTTCCGGCCGACAGCCGCTACATTGCCGATTCGATCCGTTTCGAGCTTACCAATGCGGCGCGCATGCTTGCGGCGATAGAGCAGCCTCCCGAGGTCGCTTTCGGCAATGAAGCCGATCGCCAGCGTCTGACGATTGTCGATCTTTCACTGGATCATGCCGGCCATCTGGTCGCGGAAAACCTGTCTGCGGCGCTAGGACTGACGATGGGATTCAATGCGCTCGACGGCGATTGACAGACGGACCTTCCTGGCGCTCGCCGGTGCGTCGCTGCTGCCGGCGCGGCTGGCGCGTGCAGATGAGCAGGCGCTTTTCCTCGGCGCGCGGCTGAACGGCGACAAGTTCGAGGCGGCCGTCGTGGACGAAGCCGGCGCCGACCGGCTGGTCCTGCCGCTGGAGGCGCGGGGCCACTCCTTCGCCATCGACCTGCCGCGCGGACGCGCGGTGGCCTTCGCCCGCTCGCCGGGCAGGTTCGCCATCGCCTTCGATGTCGCGGGCCGCACGGAGCCGGTCGCCATTGCCGCCGCACCCGGCCGGCATTTCTTCGGCCACGGCATCTTCACGCCGGACGGCCGCATGATGCTGGCGACCGAGAGCGACTATGAAGGCGAGCGCGGCGTGACCGGCATCTATGACGCCACCGACGGCTTCCGCCGCATAGGCGAGCTGGATACCGCCGGTATCGGCCCGCATGAGGTGCTGCTGATGCCGGACGGGCGCACCGCCTGCGTGGCCAATGGCGGCATCCTGACCCATCCCGACTATGACCGGCTGAAGCTCAACATCGACACGATGAAGCCCAGCATCGCCTATCTCGACATTGCGACGGGGGAGGTGGTCGAGCAGGTGGAGCTTGCGCCGGAGCTGCACAAGCTGTCGATCCGCCACATGGTGCTGGATGCGGCCGGCGCGGTTTGGTTCGGCTGCCAGTATGAGGGCGAGCCGGCAGATCGCCCGCCGCTGGTCGGCAGGCACCGGCGCGGCCGCGCCCCCGAACTCTTCACCGGCGGGGCCGGGACATTGCGCGGGCTGGACAATTATGTGGGCTCCATGGCGATCGACCGGGCGGGCGAGGTGATCGCCACATCCTCGCCGCGCGGCGGCATCGTCGCCTTCTGGGATGCCGCGACGGGGCGGCATCTGGGCGACAGGAGCCTTGCCGATGTCTGCGGCGTCGCACCCCTCGCCAAGGGCCATGTGCTCGCCACCAGCGGCCGCGGCGACATGGCCGACATGACGCCGGACAGACAGTCGCCGCTTACAGGTCCGGCCGGCGTGCAGTGGGACAACCACCTGCGCCGGCTGTAATCCGGGTCAGCCCCTGACGCCGAACTCCTTGATAGCTTCCGGCTTGATGTCGAAGCCGAGGCCGGGGCGCTCGTCCAGTTCCATCCAGCCATCCTTCGGCTTCACCAGATCGTCGCAGAGCTGCTCATAGGCGACCACGGCGAGATGGTGGTATTCGCATAGCGAGCCGTTCGACATGCCGGCCTGAAGGTGCATGTTGTAGTGGATCCATGCGCCGCCATTGGCGATCGGCGTGTTATAGGTCTGGCCGAGCGCGGCGATCTTCGCGCATTGGGTGAAGCCGCCGGTGATCACCACATTGGGCTGAAGCACGTCGACGGCTTCGGCCGCCAGCAATTCGCGGAAGCGGAAGGCGGTGCCTTCGTTCTGGCCGCAGGCCAGCGGAATGCCCGCCGCGCGGCGCAGGTCCGCCATCTGCCGGGCGTCGTTCTGGGTGATCGGCTCCTCGAAGAAGGCGATGCCGTATTCCTTGACCGTCTGCGCCAGTCGCGTGGCGTGGAACAGGTCCAGGCTGCAATTGGCGTCGAGATAGAGCCGCACGTCCGGACCGACTGCCTCGCGCACGGCCGCTACGCGGCGCGCATCCTCGGCGATGACCTCATTCACCGGCCGTTCGCGGCCGCGCTCGGCGAGCGCATTGTGGCCGACGGTCATCTTGAGGTCGCGCATGCCCTTGGCCACCCAGTCCTTCGCGGCGGCGGCAAGCTCGTCCTTGCTGAAGAAATCGAAGCCGAAAGTGGCGTAGACGGGCACCGTGCTGCGCGCGCCGCCGAGTAGGCGCCACACCGGCTGGCCGAGGATCTTGCCCTTGAGGTCCCAGATCGCCACGTCGATCGCCGCGATGGCATGCGCGCCGATGCCGCTCTGGCCGCGCGGGGTGAGCAGCCAGTAGAGCTTCTCCCAGATGCGCTCGCTGTCGAGCGGATTCTCGCCGACAAGCATCGCGGCCGCCTTGGAGTTCACCGCAGCCGCCGCGATGGCCGCATCGGTGATGGCGGTGATGCCGTGGCCCTTGTGGCCGTCATCCGTCTCGATCTCGACGAGGCAGATCGCCATGATCTGCGTCTTCTTTCGTTTCCCCAGATCCAGCGTTGCCGGTACGTCCAGAACCCGGGCGCTCACCCGTGCGATCTTCGCCATGGAAATCTCCTCCGATTCGTTTGGGTGCACACTATAGAAATATTCGGGGCTTCCGCATCGCGAAAATCCAGCTGCGTTCGCGGAAGCGGACGATTCCGCCCTCTCATCCACGTCAACGCGTTGCATCGGCGGGTCGCATCTGTTCTGGTTCAGGCGATTGCATGGGAACATCAGATGCCGAAGCCACTGCCGCGCCGCAAATCAGCTCCACCCGCCGAGACACGCCAGCGGCATGTGGTGGATACGCTTCGGAGCTGGGCGCAGGCCGGAAAATTCGATCCGAGCGAGAAGCTGTCGGAATCCGCGCTTGCCGAAGCGCTCGACGTGTCGCGCACGCCGGTCCGCCATGCGCTCGCGGTGCTGGTGGAGGAGGGGGTGCTCATGCGCGCCGGCGCGCGTGGCTACCATGTGCGCACCTATCGCGTCGCCGACGTGATCGAGGCGATCGAGCTGCGTGCGCTGCTGGAAGGCTATGCCGCCCGCAAGCTCGCCGGGATCGGCCTGTCGCCGGAATTGAGAGCCAGCTTCGACAGCCTGCTGCGGGAAGGCGACGCCATCTTCCGCGAAGGCGGCGACAATGTCGACGAAGCCCGCTACGGCGCGATGAACCTCGCCTTTCATTCGCTGATCTACGAGGCTTCCGGCGTGGAACTGGTGCAGCAGATCCGCAACCTGATCGACCGCATCCCGTTCGGCACGCCGGATGCCATCCGCTTCGAGACCTATGGGGCGAAGGCCCGCGCCCAGCATCTGCAACTGGCGCATTGGCAGCACCATTATATCGTCGCGGCCATGGCCGAGGGCGACGGGGCACGGGCGGAAGCGATCTTCCGCGAGCATGGCGAACTGATCAAGGTCAGCCTCGGGCTGGCGCGCGGCGTGATCGTGCCGGAAGGCCGGCGCGTCCAACCGCTGCTCGACACGAAGGTGGTGGGAAGCCGCCTTCCCCGGAACAATACCGCCGATTGAACGAAGCCGCATGGCGGGCACCGAACCGTAATGCGGTGGCGGCTTTGGCTTGACTCGTCTCGCTGGCTTCTGATTTTTTGGTATACAAATGAGCGGAAATGAGCAGATTTTCTCTTTCCGGTCTTGATTATTGTATCCCAAATTGTAATCAGGAAGCCAGCCGCGCGATGCGGAAGCTCAATGAAGGCGAGGAGATCGGACCCATGCGAAGCCTGGAACAGAAGCTGAAGGATCATGCCAGCCCGGTGGAGATGCTGCAGAATGCGCAGACCGGGCGCTACCAGTTCCCAGTGCCGGCGGAATTCACCAACTGGATCGAGGAGCAGAAGTCGTGGCGCGAAAGCGCGGCGCTGCTCGACCAGTCCTTCCACATGACCGATCTCTATGTGAAGGGACCGGACGCGCTGAAGCTGGTGTCGGATCTCGCGGTCAACAGCTTCGCCAATTTCGGCCGCAACAAGGCCAAGCAGATCGTCTGCGTCAGCCATGAAGGCAATGTGATCGGCGATGCGATCATCTTCGGCCTGGAAGATAACGAGTTCAACATTGTTGGGCGGCCGGTGCTGCCCAACTGGATCCAGTTCCACGCCGAGACCGGCGGCTACGATGTCACGGTGGAGCGCGACGAGCGCAGCCTCGACAATCCCGACAAGCCGCGCAAGACCTATCGCTACGAGGTGCAGGGGCCGAACGCGCTGAAGATCCTCGAAAAGGTCAATGAAGGCGGGCCGCTCACCACCAAGTTCTTCAATATGGGCGAGATCACCATTGCCGGCTGCAAGGCGCGCACGCTGTCGCACGGCATGGGCGGCGCGCAGGGGCTGGAGCTTTGGGGGCCTGTCGCCGACGGTCCGAAGGTCAAGGCGGCCATCCTCGCGGCCGGCAAGGAATTCGGCCTCAAGCAGGCCGGGGCACGCGCCTATTCCACCGCCGCTGCCGAGTCCGGCTGGGTGCCGTCGCCGCTGCCGGCCATCTTCTCCGGCGAGAAGATGCGATCCTATCGCGAATGGCTGACGGAAAAGAGCTTCGAGGCGATCTCGTCGCTGGGCGGCAGCCTGCAATCCGGCCGCATCGAGGACTATTACCTGACGCCTTGGGACCTCGACTATGGCCGCGTCGTCAAGTTCGACCATGATTTCATCGGCCGTGCCGCACTGGAGAAGATGGCCGCAGGCCCGCATCGCAGGAAGGTCACGCTCGTCTGGGACAAGGACAGCGTGCTGGAGGTTTTCGGCGGCATGATGGAGGACGGGCTGGCGCCGAAATATATGGAGATGCCGGGCGCCTACTACGCTACGCATCCCTATGATCGCGTGCAGGCGGGCGGCAAGGATGTCGGCATCTCCATCGCGCCGGTGTTTTCCAGCAACGAGAATGCCTGGATTTCGCTGGCCATCCTGCCGGAGGCGGATGCGGCCACCGGGTCGGAGGTGAGCGTGGTCTGGGGCGAGCCGGATGGCGGCACGTCGAAGCCGATGGTGGAGCGCCACCGGCAGGTGAATGTGCGCGCCACCGTGCATCCCTGGCCGATCCACGAGGCATCCCGCAAGAACTACCGTTCGCAGACCTGATCGCAGGCGAAAGCGGGCATCGGAACCCGGCGGGCTCCCTCCGCGTTTGGCGCGCAGGGAGAACCGCCGATGCCCGCACCCGCCTTCTGGAAAGGCTATCTGAAGCTCTCGCTGGTGAATTGTCCGGTGACGATGACGCCGGCCACGACCGACAGCGAGAAGATCCGCTTCCATACGATCAACCGCAAGACGGGCCGCCGTGTGCGCAGCCGCTATGTGGATGCGGAAACCGGCAAGCCGGTGGACGAGGACGACGAGGTCAAGGGCTACGAGACCTCGGACGGCCAGTTCGTCACCTTCGACGACGAGGAACTTGAATCGGTGGCGCTGGAAAGCGTGCGCACCATCGACATCGAGAATTTCGTCCCGGCGGCCTCGATCGACTGGATCTGGCTCGACAGCCCCTATTACGTCACGCCGAGCGACAAGGTTGGCGAGGAAGCCTTCGCGGTCATCCGCGAGGCGATGGCCGCCAAGAAGGTGGTCGGCATCGCCCGGCTCGTCATCGCGAGGCGCGAGCGCGCCGTCATGCTGGAGCCGCGCGGCAAGGGCATCGTGCTGTGGACGCTGCGCTTCGGCAATGAGGTGCGCGAGGCTGATGCCTATTTCGGCGACATCCAGCCGGGCAAGGGGCAACCCAAAATGCTCCAGATGATCACCGACCTGATCGAGCAGCGGTCGCGCAACTGGTCGCCGGAACTGGTAACCGATCCGGTCCAGGACGAGCTCAAGGCACTGATCGCAGCCAAGCGCAAGAAGGGCGGCAAGGTGCCCGCCCGCAAGGCGGAAGACGACGAGCCCGCGGGCGGGTCAAACGTCATCAGCCTGATGGATGCGCTGAAATCCAGCCTCGACAAGGCCAACCGCAAGAAGAAGTGACGGAGGCGGCTCCCGCGAGGTGCCTCAGGCTGCCTTGCTGCCGGTCTTCTTCGCGGGCTTGGCGACGACCTCGGCGCTGCGGCGCAGGGCCTCCATCAGGTCCACCACCTTCGCCTCCTTGCGCGGCTTGGCCCGCTTCACGGCACGGCCCTCGATCTTGGCGCGCACGAGTTCGGCCAGAGCGGCTTCGTAGCGGTCCTCGAACTGCGCCGGATGGAACTCGCCGCTCATCGTGTCGATGATGTGGGTGGCGAGTTGGAGCATCTCCTTCTTCATCTTCGGTGCCGGCACGTCGGAAAACGCCGTTTCGGCCGAGCGCACCTGATAGTCGAAGTTGAGCGTATTCGCGGCGAGGCCCTTCTCCATCGGACGGATCAGCAGGGTTCGAAGCCGGCGGAAGAGCACCGCATGGGCAAGCGCCGCCGTCTTGCGGGCCTTCATGCCTTCGCGGATCAGCGCGAAGGCCTCGGCGCCGACCTTGTCCACCGGGGCAAGATAATAGGGCTTGTCGAAGAAGACCGTGTCGACCGCGTTCAGCGGAACGAAGGAATCGACCGCCAGAATCTTGTCGCTTTGCGGCACGGCCGCGTCGATCTCGTCCTGTTCGAGGATGATGTAGTGGCCGTCATCGGCCTCATACCCCTTGACCTGATCGGAACGCTCGACCGGCTTGCCGGTCTTCTCGTCGACGAATTCGCGCTTCACGCGATTGCCGGTCGCCTTGTTGACGGTATGGAAGCTGGTTCGCTCGGACGTGCTGGCGGCGGTATAGAGAGCCACCTGGCAACTGATCTCGTCGAACTTCAGATAACCTTTCCACTGCGCACGCGGTGCCATTACGCTACTCCCGAATACTCAGCACCCGAAACGCACCCAGCCTAGCACGGTTCCTTTCCCGTGGCACGCAGCCCTTGAATTCGCTGCGACGCGCCCCATATGTGGTGAAACGAATTCGTCTCCGGACGCGACCACGGATGTACTGGCGCACCGTCGAGACGTGGAAGGTCGGGTTAGACGCCCGACCTTTTTCGTTTCAAGCAGGAGAAGCAAATGTCCCAGCCCAGCACACAGAACATTTCCCCAACTTCTGCCAAGCCAGCCCGCACCAAGATGGAATCCCGTGCCGATGTCACGGATGCGGCGGCGCGCGCCATTCTTCATTCTGAACTGGCTGCCCGCGAGGCGAAGACCGCCCGTCTTCGCGCGGCGCGCATGGCGCGGGAAGCAAAGAAGGAAACCCCGGCTGCCAAGCCGGCCCGGGCCGCGAAGCGGAGTTAGCGAAAGGCTCCCAGGGCGAGGTTTCTCACTCCTCGGGTTCCGTGGTGAAGAGCAGCGGAAAGCCGGCTGCCTTGGCAGCGTCGACCGCGAGCGCCGCCTTGGTTTCGGCAATGTCCCTGGCGAAGACCGCCACCACGCAGACGCCGCGCTGATGGGCGGTGATCATGACGCGGCTCGCCTGATCCTCGCTCATCGAGAACACGGCCTTCAGCACCATCACCACGAATTCGCGCGGAGTGAAATCGTCATTGATGAGAATGACCTTGTAGAGTTTCGGGCGCTCCACCTTCACGCGGGGGCTGAGCTTCAGACTGGTATCGCTCATGACGAAGTTCTCGCACCGGTTGCGCGGCCGCGCTCTCTGCTCACGGCGAATATGGGAGGAGGCGAATGATTGCCAGCGCTGCCTGGAGCGCGGCATGGCGACGAGCGCTGCGGAAATGTCAGGCGTGTTCGGACAAGCCGGCGTGGACCAGATAGAGCGGCGCCCTGCGGCCGATCTCATAGGATGCGAGAATACGCCTCGCCACGTCGTTGCGGCGGCCTTCATCGGCAACGTCAATGCCGAGTTCGGCGCATACGGCATCCACCGCATTGCGCATCACGGCCATGTCGTCACAATTATAAGAGCCCGACGCGGCGGCTCCCAGCAAGGATTTCGGCTTCCTGAACATGCGTCCGGATACTTTGATACCCGTCATCATGGCCTCCCAACCATTCGCGGGAAAAGAGTCGGCAAAATACCAGCCTCTATCACCTAACCTTATACTACCCCCAAATCGAGGCCTCGCAAGCGGTTGCAAATCAAATTTTTCTACCGCGACGTAACATCCGGCGAAAAAATATGCCGAAATCGGGAAAGACAGGCAGATTTCCGGCTTAAAGAGGCCGGAAAGGCCTGATTTGAAGCTTTCCGTTGTGATTTGGCGGGCTTGCCGAATCCTGCCAGCTTCGAGCCGCGAGCTTTGTCTTCATTGACGCCGCCGATCGCCATGCGGCATGTCGGCGGCCAGCGAAGAAATCCTGTCATAATCGGCAGTTAGAGCTTTGCCAACGTAGTCCACGGAAGGGATTCCTGATGAAGATCGCGGTTCTTGGCGGTGACGGGTTCGTCGGCTGGCCCACCTGTTTGCATCTGTCGAACCTCGGGCACGACGTTCACATCGTCGACAATCTCAGCCGGCGATGGATCGACACCGAACTCGGCGTCCAGTCGCTCACGCCGATGGATTCCATCCAGGAGCGCACGCGCATCTGGCATGAGGTGACCGGGCGGCGCATCCGCTTCCACCTCATCGACGTGGCGCGCGACTACGATGTGCTGAAGTCCTGGCTTTCCGAGCACCGGCCGGACGTCGTGATCCACTTTGCCGAGCAGCGCGCCGCGCCCTATTCGATGAAGAGCGACCGGCACAAGAACTACACGGTCAACAACAACGTCAACGCCACGCACAATTTGCTCAATGCGCTGGTCGAGATCGGGCTCGACGCGCATCTGGTCCATCTCGGCACGATGGGCGTCTATGGCTATTCGACGGTCGGCGCGGCGATCCCCGAGGGCTATCTTCCCGTGGGCATCGAGACGCTTGCCGGCGAACAGGTGCAGCAGGAAATTCTCTATCCGGCTAATCCGGGCTCGATCTACCACATGACCAAATGCCTGGATCAGCTCCTGTTCCAGTTCTATGCCAAGAATGACGGCCTGCGCATCACCGACCTGCATCAGGGCATCGTCTGGGGCACGCATACCGACCAGACATTGCGCCATCCGCAGCTCGTCAACCGTTTCGACTATGATGGCGACTATGGCACGGTGCTCAACCGCTTCCTCATCCAGGCGGCGATCGGCCATCCGCTTACCGTGCATGGCACGGGCGGGCAGACGCGCGCCTTCATCCATATCCGTGATTCCGTGCGCTGCATCGAACTGGCGCTCGCCAACGCGCCCAAGCGCGGCGAACGCGTGAAGATATTCAACCAGATGACCGAAACGCATCGGGTGCGCGACCTGGCCGAACTTGTCGCGTCGCTCACCGGGGGCGAGGTCGCCTACCTGCCCAATCCCCGCAAGGAAGCGGCGGAGAACGATCTGGTGGTGCGCAACGAGCAGTTCCTGTCGCTCGGCCTATCGCCGACGACGCTCGAAAAGGGCCTGCTGTCGGAAGTCGTGGACGTGGCGAAGAAGTTCGCCTATCGCGTCGATCGCAGCCGCATCCCTGCGCTGTCCGCCTGGACGAAGGACATCGCGCCCATCCTCGAGGCGGACCCGGAGGGCAAGCGGCTGAAGAGCGTCGGGTGACGGCTGAAGCCTCAGGGGGGAACATCGGTGATAGCGCGCCATGCCTATGCGACCCTGGTCACCAATGCTGACTATGCCATGGGCGCCTTGGCGCTGGTGCGGTCGCTGAAGCTCTCGGGCACGGCGGCCGACATCGTCGTCATGCATACCGGCGGTGTCGCAGAAGGCGAGCTCGCGCCGCTCGAAGAACTCGGCGCGCAACTCATTGCCGTTGACCTGCTACCGACCTCGGATGATTTCAACGCGCGCCACGCCAGGGCACGCATCCACGCAGCCAATCCCTTCACAAAAGGCGGCAAGCCTGCCTTTCACACGCCGCTGGACAATTTCGCCAAGCTGCGGCTGTGGGAGATAGAGCAATATGAGCGCATCGTCTTCATCGATGCCGATGCGATCGTGCTGCGCAATATCGACAAGCTGTTCGCCTATCCGGAATTCAGCGCCGCGCCGAACGTCTATGAAAGCCTGGCCGACTTCCATCGCATGAATTCGGGCGTTTTCGTCGCGCGGCCCGACAAGGCGACCTTCGCGCGGATGCTGGCGGTGCTCGATGCACCGGACGCCTATTGGCCGCGCACCGACCAGACCTTCCTGCAGGCCTTCTTCCCGGACTGGCACGGCCTGCCGGTACATTTCAACATGCTGCAATATGTCTGGTTCAACCTGCCGGAGCTCTGGCGCTGGCCTTCGGTCTCGGTGGTTCACTACCAGTATGAAAAGCCGTGGCAGGCCGACAATCCGAAGGCGGCGAAGCTCGGCACCCTCATCGCGCTCTGGCGCGCCTTCCACGATGGCGGTCCGGTGCCCGATGTCGCGAAGCTGCCCGATCCCGCCGGATCGCCGGGCGAATGAGCGCACATGCCATCGTCACCGGCGGGACGGGCTATGTCGGCCGCTTCATCGTGGAGCGGTTGCTGGCGGAAGGCTGGCAGGTAACGGTGCTGGGGCGCAGGCAGCCCCGCGACGGTTTCTTCTCGCGCCCCGTCACGTTCCAGTCCTTCGATCTCGACAAGGCTGCATCGACGGTCTTCGGCAAGGGCGATGTGCTGGTGCATTGCGCCTTCGATCATGTGCCGGGCCGCTATCGCGGCGGCGAGGGCGATGATCCGGAGGGTTTCCGCCGTCGCAATGTCGCGGGCAGCATCGCCCTTTTCGAGGCTGCGCGGCAGGCGGGTGTCGCGCGAGCGCTGTTTCTTTCCAGTCGTGCCGTCTATGGCACGCAGGCGCCGGGCGCGGTCCTTTCAGAGGATATGCAATGCCGTCCCGACACGCTTTACGGCGAAGCCAAGCTCGCGGTCGAGCAGGCGCTGTCGGCGATGGCTTCTTCGTCCTTCCGCACCGCCTCCCTGCGCGTCACCGGCGTCTACGGACCCGCCGGCGTCGGTGCGGTTCATAAATGGCAGGAGGTGATCGACGATGCCCGCGCCGGGCGGCAGGTTCCGGCGCGCGCGGGCACGGAAGTGCATGGTGCGGATGTCGGGCAGGCAGTCATGGTCGCGCTCGCTGCGCTGGCCGAGGGTGGCGCGGCGCTGACGCTCAACGTCTCCGACATCGTCGTCGACAATGCCGATCTCGCCGCCATCCTCGATGCGCCCCCGGTGCCGCGCGCCGATGTTGCCGGCCTGAACGTCATGGCGACGGACAGGCTGCGCGCGCTGGGCTGGGAGCCTGGCGGCCATGACCTGCTGGAGCGCACGGTGAGGGCGCTGGCGGTGGGCGATGCCGCGCCCTGAGGGCGCAGGCACTCAGTCGATATAGATGTGCTCGATCTCCGCGCCCTGTGCGGCCAGCGCCGGCAGCACTTCGTGCAGCAGCGCCACATTGACGGCCATGCCGACACGCTGGCGTGCCGGTTCGGCCGGCAGCGGATAACCGAAGATGATCTGCGTTCCTTCAGGCGCGGCGACCTCCCGGCCGGATGTCACAGTCAGGAAGGTGGTGCGGATGCCGGCGATCTCGGCGAAGCGCACGCCGCGCAGGGCCAGCCTGATGATGAGCCGGTCGAGGTCGGGCCCTGTCAGCCGGGTGACCAGATGGGCCCCGTGGGGCGTGAGATCCTGGATGATGGAGATGTCCCGCTCGGGCCCGATGGCTTCCGCCACGGGCCCCTGCGCCCAGATGTTCAGCTCCGGCTGCGATACCGGTTCGGTGCGGAACAGGGCCGCGACGACCTGCTGCGCCGTATAGGCCAGCCCGAAGGCGAGCTTGCGTTCCCATGAACGGAGCATGGCGACATCCGGCGCGTCTTTCGTCGCCCACAGGCCGGCGCGGCCGGCGCCATAGTCATAGTCGAACCAGCGCGAGTGCGAGAGGAAGGCGGCATGCGCCGCCGCGGACCGGGCGAGATAGGCATCCTGCTCGACCGGTTGCGCGCCTGCGATGGCGGCGCTGATCCGCCCGGCGGTGTTCTCATAAGTCCATTGCGCGATGTGGTTGACCGTCAATCCGATACCGGTCTGCATCAGCGGAAGATGATCGCGCTGGGTGAAGGGCGCGCCGCGTGCGACGCGGATCATCAGCGCATAGTCCTGCCAGAAACGGCCGACATAGGCCCAGTAGGGGAAGTTCTGCGGCAGCTCGCGTTCCGTCAAGGCGGCATAGTCGCGGGCGGCAAAGACCGGCCACCATGAGAGGTAGCTCCGGAAAGGCGCATTGTCGCGGCGCTTGTAGCCGCCGGCGCCGGCGAGACGCGCCGCGACTTCCGCATTAGGCTGCGGCGCCGTGGGCGCGGGGCTTGCCAGCCGCGCGGGGCCGGTCGTGAGAAACCCGTAGGCGAGGCCCAGGGGCGGGATCGTCGCCAATACCAGCGCCGCGGCAGCAAGCGCGCCGATCAGCCGTCGGACCCATCTCAACATTTGCAGCCGCCAGTCGATGCGGCGTCGCGATGGCGATTGCCCGGTTCAGTGGAGAGATGCGGCCTATGGGGCTCCACGGCGAGAAGTTCCTTCGTCATGCAACGGCGCACGCACATAGCATCGCGCCCGGTCGCGGAAAATGGTAGATATGACAGCGGGCGCAGCCGGAAAGAAGCCCGTGGACGGGCGGTTTGGCCATGCGCTCCGGCAAAAGCCAAACTCTCGCCTTTTTCGTGCTTTTCAACCCTCGTCGTGGGACTCGGCGCCGCGCGACCTTCTGCGGGCCGGCAATCGGGCGGGAGACGAAAATGGATCGACCGGGCGGGCTTCACCGTTTCGTAACCCTGTTTAATTCAAAATGAACCTATCGGGATTCGGCCACGAATCACGGCCGCCGGTAGCATGCGAGAAATAGGGAATTTGGTATCAAGATGCGTAGAAAAACTTGGACACTCGCCTGCGTTTGCGTGATCGCGTCAACGCCGGTGCTGGCCCAGTCGGCAACGAAGATCGGCCAGCACAATGCGTGGGGCACCTATTCGTACGATCAGAACGGCGGCAAGGTGTGCTATGTTCTTTCGGTGCCGCTGGAGAAGCAGCCGTCTTCTCTCGACCATGGCGACATCTTCTTCTTCGTCAGCCAGAAGCCGGGCCAGAATGTCTCCTTTGAGCCGCAATTCATTGCCGGCTACGATATGCAGGCCAATTCCAAGGTTACGGTGACCATCGGCGCGCAGAGCTTCAGCCTGTTCACGCGCGGCAAGTCCGCCTGGATGGAAAATGCCGCGCAGGAGCCGCAATTCGTCGCGGCGATGCGCGGCGGCTCCGACATGAAGGTGGCCGCCAAGTCCGGCCGTGGCAATGACACGTCCTATACGTTTTCGCTGCGCGGGATCACCGCTGCGCTGAATTCGATCCAGAACTGCCGCTGATCGGCGGCCTGCCGTTCCTGAAGCCCGCGTCGCCCAAGGTGACGCGGGCTTTGCTTTCTGTTATTGGCGGCGCGACTGGCACGAGGCCAGCCTGGAACCTATCTTTCCGCCCATGAGCCTGCAGATCGACTTTTCCACGCCCGCCGCCCGCGCGCAATTCGCCGCGGCGGCTTCCGCGCGCGCCGAGCGGCCCTCTCTGATCGGCATGACGCGCGAGGAGATGGGGCAGGCGCTGGAAGATGCCGGCGTGCCTGCCCGCCAGGTGAAGATGCGCGTCCAGCAGCTCTGGCACTGGCTCTATGTGCGCGGCGTCTCCGATTTCGCCGACATGCGCAATGTATCGAAGGATCTGCGCGCCATCCTCGCCGACCGGTTCACCGTCGCGCGGCCCGAAGTCGTGGAAGAGCAGATTTCCAATGACGGCACGCGCAAGTGGCTGTTCCGGTTTCCCGCGCGAGGAGCAGGCAGGCCCGTCGAGATCGAGACCGTCTACATTCCCGAGGAGGGCAGGGGCACGCTGTGCATCTCCAGCCAGGTCGGCTGCACGCTGACCTGCTCCTTCTGCCACACCGGCACGCAGAAGCTGGTGCGCAATCTGACGGCCGAGGAAATCCTGGCGCAGCTTCTGACGGCGCGCGACCGGCTGGGCGATTTCCCCGAGCGCGACACGCCCGACGGCGCCATCGTGCCGGCGGAGGGCCGCAAGGTGTCCAACATCGTGATGATGGGCATGGGCGAGCCGCTCTACAATTTCGAGAACGTCAAGAAGGCGCTACTGATCGCGTCCGACGGCGACGGCCTGTCGCTGTCAAAGCGGCGCATCACGCTTTCCACCTCCGGCGTGGTGCCCGAGATCGCGCGCACCGGCGAGGAGATCGGCGTCATGCTCGCCATCTCGCTGCATGCGGTGCGCGACGACCTGCGCGACATGCTGGTGCCGATCAACAAGAAGTATCCGCTCAAGGATCTGATGGACGCCTGCCGGAAATATCCCGGCCTGTCCAACGCCCGGCGCATCACCTTCGAATATGTGATGCTGAAGGACGTCAACGACACGATCGCCGACGCCAAGGAACTGGTGCGGCTGCTGCGCGGCATTCCCGCCAAGATCAACCTGATCCCCTTCAATCCCTGGCCGGGCACCAACTACCAGTGCTCCGACTGGGAGACGATCGAGCGCTTCGCCGACTATATCAACGAGGCCGGCTATGCCTCGCCGATCCGCACGCCGCGCGGTCGCGATATCCTCGCCGCCTGCGGCCAGCTCAAATCGGAATCCGAGCGGATGAAGAAGACCGAGCGGCTGGCGCTGGAAGCCATGATGATCGCGGGGCATGGCGAGGCGTGAGCGGCATCGTCGACCTCGTCCTGAGGCTGATCGCCATCCTTGCCGCCTATCTTTGCGCCGCGCTCGCCGCCAGCCTTTTCCTCCACTTCGTCGCCTGGCCGGCGCTGTTCTCCGGCATGACGCCGGAGCCTTGGGTGGCGATGGGCGGCCTGTTCTTCTCCGTGCCGCTGATCGCCATCTTCGTCGCCTATCTGGCATTCGTGCCGTCCGCCGTGCTGATCGGCATTTCCGAGATATTGCGCTACCGCAGCTGGGTGTTTCACGCGCTGGCCGGCGGCCTGTCGGCCTTTGCCGGCCTGGCCATCGTCTGGCAGCTCGGTGAACGCGGCACGGTCGAGATCGCGATGTCCGAAGCATCAGGCGACTGGCCGATCGCGCAGATGCCGCAGACCATGGCGGCCGTCGTTGCCGCCGGCATGATCGGCGGTCTTGTCTACTGGGCGTTGTGCGGCCGCCGCGCCGGCTATTGGCTGGAACGACGCTCCTCGCTCTCGCGGCGAGATTGAGCGTTTATCTTGCCTGCGCCGTCAGGATACGCAGCGCGAAAGCCGAAAAAATCCCCGCGAAAAGGTAATCGACGACGCGCGTGATGCGCGGCGAGCGGCGCATCACGCCTGAAAACGCATCGGCGGCCAGAACCATCGGAATGGTGAAAGGCAGCGACAGCGGGATGAAAAGCGCGCCGAGCACGAAGAGCTTGCCGGCGGCGTGCGGGTCGCTGGCGCTGACGAATTGCGGCAGGAAGGTCATGAAGAACAAGATGACCTTGGGGTTCAGCAGGTTGATGCCGATGCCGGTGAGCCAGTTCTGGAAAAGTGACTGGTTGCCGCCGCCGCGCGCTTCCGGGGAAAAGGCCGAGCCGCGCCGGATCGCCTGGATGGCGAGCCACAGGAGATAGCCCGCGCCGAAGAGCTTCAGCGCGAAGAAGGCGGCCGGCGAGGCGAGGATCAGCGCCGACAGGCCGAGCGCCACCATGGATGTATGGATGAGGCAGCCCGTCAGCGCGCCGGCCATGCAGGCCAATCCCGCCGCCCGCCCCTGCGACAGGGCGCGGCCGACGAACAGGGTCATGTCGGGGCCCGGCGTGATGGCGATGATGAAGGCGGCCAGCGCAAACTGGAGAAGCGTCGTTGTCTCGGGCAGATATTGCATGGGATCGGTTCCGGTGTTCCCGGTTCGATAGACCATTCCAGCGCCGTATCAAGCGGCGAAAATGCGGTATCGGGCGGCTTCGACGCATGGCGGCGGAATTTTCGCGGCCTGACGACTACCTGCGCAGGCCACCCACCACGCCGTCATTGTCGCTTGAAGCGGAGAGGGGAGAAGGCATCGGCATATCCCGCGTCACCTGATAGGCGTCTCCGGTCCAGCGATAGCGCAGCGGATCGCCGCGCCGGAGGGGATAGGCCAGGAGATCGGGCCAGCCGCCGCTGCTCCTGTCGGGATCGGAATAGAGATGCGCGCCTTCGCTCTCGTAAGCCAGCCGCCAGGCCTGCGGCCCGGCCGCGTCCTTGCCCGGCTCTGCGACGAAGCCGACGATCGAGCAGCCTGAACTGCCATAATACCAGGACGAGCCGCACAATTCCGCAAACAGCACGCGCCGCTCGGGTGCCCATTCCAGCATGCCCGCGCGGATGGCCGGCTCGGACGAAGTCGATAGGCGGAAATCGGCAATGTCCTCGCGGCGCAGCTCGCGCGCCAGTTGGAGGTAGGCGGAATGGGACGTGAGCTCGATGCGATTGGCCGATGGCAATTCGCGCGGGCTGCATAGTGCTTCGGCGGCGGTGATGGCGCGCCGCGATCCGGCGAGCGGGAAGCGAACCAGTTCGGTCGCGTCGGATTTTTCGATCACCAGCCGGTTGGCGCTACGCAGCGGCTCGATGGCGGCATAGGGAACGCCAATGGCCAGACTCGCCTCCACCCCGCGTGCCTCGGCCTCGAACCTGCGGGTGCCGACGAGTAGCGTCATGACGCCTTCGAGGGGGCTCGGATCCGCCTGTTCGGCAGGTGCCAAAATGAGCGTCCAGGACTGGCCCTCGCAGGCAAGTGCGGCGGATGCAAAACCCGTTGCCGGGGCAGGGCGCGGCAATACCGCCCGTGCCTCGCCTTCCACATGTGTCCACCCCTGCGCTTGCGCGCTGCCCATGCCGATCACGCCTGCGAGGAGGAAGCTCGTCAGGCGAATGGCGGCGGCCAGGATCTGGGAAGGCAAGGGAACGGCCAGCAATATCAGGTTCCGCGTGGCAAAGAATCACATGGATTCTATGGTTGCGCCGCCATGCGGCAAATGTCTGCCGCGCGCGATGCCGATAAGTTGAACGGCGAGGCGGTGCTTGCCCGCCAAGCCATACCTGCTAAAAGAGCCGCGATTTTGCGGGCCAGAGGGCCTGCGAGCCGCGTTTGATCGGGGGTCGGAAATGTCGAAGTGGAAAGACGTGAAGAAGGTCGTGCTCGCCTATTCGGGTGGCCTCGACACGTCGATCATCCTGAAATGGCTGCAAACGGAACTCGGCGCGGAGGTGGTGACGTTCACCGCCGATCTGGGGCAGGGCGGCGAGTTGGAGCCGGCGCGCAAGAAGGCCGAGATGCTCGGCATCAAGGAAATCTATGTCGAGGATGTGCGCGAGGAGTTCATCCGCGACTTCGTCTTCCCGATGTTCCGCGCCAATGCGCAATATGAGGGCCTGTATCTCCTCGGCACCTCGATCGCGCGGCCGCTGATCTCCAAGCGCCTCGTCGAGATCGCCGCCGAGACCGGGGCCGATGCGGTGGCCCATGGCGCGACCGGCAAGGGCAATGACCAGGTGCGCTTCGAGCTTTCGGCCTATGCACTGAACCCCGACATCAAGGTGATAGCGCCATGGCGCGACTGGACGTTCAAGTCGCGCACCGACCTGCTCGATTTCGCCGAGAAGCACCAGATCCCGGTTGCCAAGGACAAGAAGGGCGAGGCGCCGTTCTCGGTCGACGCGAACCTGCTGCACTCCTCCTCCGAGGGCAAGGTGCTGGAGGATCCGTGGCAGGAGCCGCCGGAATATGTGCATCAGCGGACCATTTCGCCGATGGACGCGCCGGATGTCGCGACGGAAATCACCCTGACCTTCAGGAAGGGCGATCCGGTCGCGCTGGACGGCAAGGCCATGTCGCCGGCGACGCTCTTCGCGGCGCTGAACGATCTTGGCCGCGACAACGGCATCGGTCGGCTCGACCTGGTGGAAAACCGCTTCGTGGGCATGAAATCGCGCGGCGTCTACGAGACGCCGGGCGGCACGATCCTGCTACAGGCGCATCGCGCCATCGAGTCGATCACGCTGGACCGGGGTGCTGCGCATCTCAAGGACGAGATCATGCCGCGCTATGCCGAGCTGATCTATAACGGCTTCTGGTTCTCGCCCGAGCGCGAAATGTTGCAGGCGCTGATCGACAAGAGCCAGGAAGATGTGGAAGGCGAAGTGCGCCTGAAGCTCTACAAGGGCAATGTGATCGTGACCGGCCGCCAGTCGCCCAAGTCGCTCTATCGCAACGACCTCGTCACCTTCGAGGACGATCGCGGCGCCTATGACCAGAAGGATGCCGAGGGCTTCATCCGGCTCAATGCGCTGCGCTTGCGCACGCTTGCAGCCCGCAAGCGCAACGGCTGACCCTTCACGCAGTCTGGAAAACAAAAGACCCGGCGCCAGGCCGGGTCTTTTGTTTGGCCATATGCCTGGCGATCAGTTGCCGTCGATCGCGTCGGCCATGATGATGATCGCCTGCTGGTAGACCGAAGCCGAGTTCCAGCCCGCTATCGCGCCGGGATTGGCGCTGGCGGCGCCACCGCGATAACCGTGGGCGCGCAGGAAGTTGGCGGTCGATGCCAGCGCGGTCGACATTTCGCGCAGATTCATGCTGCCAACGCCATATTTCAGCACGTTGCCGGGCAGGAACTGGGTGTGGCCGATCTCGCCATGCGCAGCCCCGACCGAGCTTGCATTGATGACGCCGGCGTCGACGAGCTTGAGGGCCGCAATCGCATGTGGGGCGAAGAACTGCGGCCGGCGACAGTCATAGGCAAGCGTCACGATCGCCGAGACCGTGTTCTGCTTGCCCATGAAGCCGCCGAAGCCGGTCTCCATGCCCCAGATCGCCAGCAAAGGGCCGGCCGGCACGCCGTAGCGGCGCTCCAGATCGGCAAACAGCTTGGCATGCTGCTTCTTGAGCGACTTGCCCTTGGAAATGATCGTGGCGCCGCCGCGACGCTTCATGAAGGAATTGACGTCGCCGCTGAAGGCCTTCCTGACCGCGCGATCCACCTTGATGGTCGCGGTTGCATATTTGGCGCTGGCCAGCGCATCGAGCCCCCGGCCTTTCACGCCCGCGCTTGCGGCCTCCTGGGCAAAAGCCTGCTTCCAGCGCTCGAAGCCGCTGCCATCATTGCCGCAGGCGGCCGCATGGGCGGCAGCCGGCATCAATGCCGCCATGGCGACCGCGATCGCTGACAATCGTTTGAAACCCCACTCCATCATCCCTCTCCACTCCGGTATTGTCGGCGAATAGCACAAGCACCTTTGCCAGACGATAATTGCCGTGGCGAGGCTTGTTGGCAGATCTTGTCGAAGTTGTGATCGTTCCACTTCGACGGATCATCCGATCCGCACGAAATCTTGCGCTTCGCCCGGATTATTGATGCAGGAAGCAGGCAGTTGCCGTTTGGCCGGCAATATTAGCGGAACGAACCCTTCCTGTCTCCGTTTGTGCGAGGGGGCCAAGAAGGAGACAAGAAAATGAAGAAGATTCTCGCGCCAGCCGCGGCCGGTTTCATTCTGATGTCGGGCATGGCATTTGCCCAGACGGCGGTGACGGCGACGTCCGATTTGAACATCCGCTCCGGACCCGGCCCGCAATATCCGGTGGTCGGCGTCATGGGCGTCGATGGCCAGGCCGATCTGCTCGGCTGCCTCGACAATTCGAAATGGTGCCAGGTGAGCGCATCCGGCGTCGAAGGCTGGGCCTATTCCGACTATCTGATGGCCGAATATTCCGGTCGCGACGTGATCGTGACCGAGCGTGCGCCCGAGGCCAATATTCCCACGGTGACCTATGAAGCCAAGAGCGGCACGACCGAAGCCGGCGGCGCTGCCGGTATCGTGGGCGGCGCGGTGACGGGTGCGCTCATCGCCGGGCCACTCGGTGCGGCGGTCGGCGGCATTGCCGGCGGCGCGCTGGGTGGCGCTGCGGGTTCCGTCGTCGAGCCTTCGCCGGAAGTGCGGACCTATGTCACCGCGCATGAGGTCGATCCCGTCTATCTCGACGGTGAGGTCGTGGTTGGCGCAGGCCTGCCCGACAACGTCGAGATTCACGAGGTCCCAGACTACGAATATCGCTACGCCTATGTGAACAGCCAGCCGGTGCTGGTCGATCCGGCGGATCGCCGCATCGTCTACATCGTGCGCTGACATTCGACAGGCGATGGGCCCGAGGCCGCCGGCTTGTGGCTGGCGGCCTCGGCTTCGCAGCATAGGCCGCAAAGAGATGTCATGAAGCTCTTCTCCTGTCCGACCTGCGGGAACCGGCTCTATTTCGAGAACCAGCAGTGCCTCTCCTGCGGGACCATGGTCGCCTTTTCAGCACCCGAGGATCGCTTCATTCCTCTTCCGTCGGGCGGGTATTTCGCCTGTGCCAACGGTGCCGAATGCGCCTGCAACTGGGCGGTGACGACAGACGGTCTCTTCTGCGAGGCATGCGTCCTCAACCGCACGATCCCCGATCTCTCGGTCGACGGAAACCGGGCGCGCTGGATCGAGGTTGAGGCCGCGAAGCGGCGGGTGATCTATTGGCTGATGCGGCGTGGACTGGCCGTGGTGCCGAAAGCCTCGTCCGGGGACGAGGCAGGGCTCGCCTTCGCGTTCCTGGCCGATGGATTTGGTGCGGGCCTTGCCGAAGAGCGGATATTGACGGGTTATGAAAGCGGGTTGGTGACGCTGAACCTCGCCGAAGCGGATGCGCCATATCGCGAGATGATGCGCATCGAGATGGGAGAGCGCTACCGCACGCTGCTCGGCCATTTCCGCCACGAGATCGGTCACTATTACTGGGATCGTCTCATCCGCGACGATCCGGAATGGCTGGACCGTGCGCGCGCATTGTTCGGTGACGACACGCTGGACTATGCGCAGGCGCTCCAGCGCCACTATGACGAAGGCCCGCCGGCGCGCTGGGAGGGCAGTTTCATCACGCCCTATGCCGCCAGCCACCCATGGGAGGACTGGGCCGAAACATGGGCGCACTACATGCATATTTCCGACACGCTGGAGATGGTGGCAGTACTGAACATGCCGCTCGGCCGGCTGAACGTCGAAAGCGCCGAGGAACTGCCGCCCAATGAGGGTGACTTCGCGGACAAGCCGGCTATTGCACCGGAAATGCCCGATCTCGTCTCGCCGGAGGCCTTCGATGACCTTCTGGCGCGCTGGCTGGTGCTGGCGGAGGCCGCGAACTGCATCAATCGCTGCATGGGCATGCGCGACCTCTATCCGTTCGTCATCTCCGACATGGTGTCGGAAAAGCTGCGCTTCGTGCATGAATTGCTGGCGGAAAAGGGTGGTTTTCCGGCGTGAAATCAACATTCGGTTGACTTGCAGCGTCATTTCCTGTCTAGGAACCGCAGATTCAGCGACGAGTGACAACTCCGAGCCGCCGACCGGGACGCAATTAATTGCACGTCCCGGAGGTCAACACCCGGCAGCGCGATGCGCCCCCGGGTGTCGTTTGGCTTTGTACGGGTTTCATCCGGCGCCGTGACACACTACGTCTCGGGCTCCTGCCACGAGACATGAGGAAGACGGATGTTCGAGAGCCTACAGGAACGGCTTGGCTCCATTCTGAACGGCCTGACCGGCCGGGGATCGCTCAACGAAGCCGATGTATCGGCGGCGCTGCGCGAGGTGCGGCGTGCGCTGATCGAGGCGGATGTGGCGCTCGATGTCGTCCGTTCCTTCACCGACAAGGTGCGGACCAAGGCGGTCGGCGCCGAGGTGCTGAAATCGATCAAGCCCGGCCAGATGGTCGTCAAGATCGTCCATGACGAGCTGGTCGAGATGCTCGGCGCGGAAGGCGCCACCATCGACCTCAATGCGCCGGCGCCCGTCGTGGTGATGATGGTGGGCCTTCAGGGTTCCGGCAAGACCACCACCTCGGCGAAGATCGCCAAGCGGCTGAGCGAACGCCAGAACAAGAAGGTGCTGATGGCGTCGCTCGATACGCGGCGCCCGGCCGCGCAGGAGCAGTTGCGCCAGCTCGGCGAGCAGACCGGCATCGCCACGCTGCCGGTCATTGCAGGCCAGACGCCGGTCGATATTGCGCGGCGCGCTGTGCAGGCGGGCAGGCTTGGCGGCCATGACGTGGTCATCCTCGACACTGCCGGCCGCACCCATATCGACGAGCCGCTGATGGCCGAGATGGCCGAGATCAGGAAGGCGTCGGACCCGCATGAGATCCTGCTGGTCGCCGACAGCCTGACCGGCCAGGACGCGGTCAATCTGGCGCAGAACTTCGACAGCCGCGTCGGCATCACCGGCCTCGTGCTCACCCGCATGGACGGCGACGGGCGCGGCGGTGCCGCGCTTTCCATGCGCGCCGTCACCGGCAAGCCGATCAAGCTCATCGGCACCGGCGAGAAGATGGATGCGCTGGAGGAGTTCCATCCCAAGCGCATTGCCGACCGTATCCTCGGCATGGGCGATATCGTCAGCCTCGTGGAGCGCGCGGCCGAGACCATCGACGCGGAAAAGGCCGCGGCGATGGCGAAGAAGATGCAGGCCGGCAAGTTCGACCTGGACGACCTCGCCGACCAGCTGCGCCAGATGCAGAAGATGGGCGGCATGGGCGGTATCATGGGCATGATGCCGGGCATGGGCAAGATGAAGGACCAGATCGCCGCGGCGGGTCTCGACGACAGGATGTTCGGCCGGCAGATCGCCATCATCCAGTCGATGACCCGCGCCGAGCGCGCCAATCCCGACATGCTCAAGCACAGCCGCAAGGTGCGCATCGCCAGGGGGTCGGGCACCGATGCGGCGCAGATCAACAAGCTTCTGAAGATGCACCGCCAGATGGCCGACATGATGAAGGCCATGGGCGGCAAGGGCAAGGGCGGCGGCATGATGCGCGCCGCCATGGGTGGTCTCGCCTCGAAGATGGGGCTGGGCGGTATGGGCGGCATGCCCGACCTGTCGAAGATGGACCCCAAGCAGCTCGAAGCCCTGCAGAAGCAGGCGCAGGCCGCCGGGCTCGGCAAGGGCCTGCCGGGCGGGCTTGGCGGGGGGATGCCCGGCCTGCCGGGCGCAGGCATGAAGCTGCCGGGACTGCCCGGCGGGTTCCCCGGCCTGCCCAAGGGCAAGAAGTGATCGGGAGGGCTCATGAGCGATACTGAAAAGGCGAAGGCGCTGCTGTCCGGCTACCGGGCGTCGATCGACAATATCGACGCGGCGCTGATCCACATGCTGGCCGAGCGCTTCCGCTGCACCAAGGCCGTCGGCGAGCTCAAGGCGCAGCATGGCCTGCCACCGGCCGACCCGGCGCGCGAGGCGCAGCAGATCGCGCGGCTGCGGCAGCTGGCCCGCGACGCCCAGCTCGATCCGGACTTCGCCGAAAAATTCCTCAATTTCATCGTCCGCGAAGTGATCCGCCACCATGAGGCGATCGCGGCCGGCGAGAATGCAATCTGAAACAACGACCGACATTCAGTCATTACAGGAGTAACGAAAATGGCACTGAAGATTCGTCTGGCCCGTGCGGGCTCCAAGAAGCGTCCCTACTACCATGTCGTGGTGGCCGATGTGCGCAGCCCGCGCGACGGCCGCTTCATCGAGCAGCTCGGCTCGTGGAACCCGATGCTTCCCAAGGACGGCGACCGCGTGACGCTCAATGAGGAGCGCATCAAGCACTGGCTGGACAATGGCGCGCTGCCGACCGACCGCGTTGCCCGTTTTCTCGATCAGGCCGGCCTGACCAAGCGCGAAGCCCGCAGCAACCCGAAGAAGGGCGAGCCGGGCAAGAAGGCGCAGGAGCGTGTCGCTGCCGCCAAGCAGGCCGAGGAAGCCGCTGCCGCGAAGAAGGCCGCCGACGAGGCCGCCGCTGCCCCGGCGGAAGAGGCGCCTGCCGAGGAAGCCGCTTCCTGATCTCGCGCACCGCGCAGGTTTAAAAAAGGCCCGCTTTGGCGGGCCTTTTTCGTGTGTCAGCCGCCGCCGAACATGGAGGCGATGCCGCGTCCGGCGGCGATCGCCAGATAGGCGAGGACGCCGAAATAGACGACCGTCGCTACCAGCATGGCGTAGCCGGCGAGCACGAAGGCGCCGTCGCGTTGCGAGACGCCGAGGCAGAGGAACAGGATGGCGAAGGCCGGCAGCGTATTGGAAAACGGTACGAGGCCGAGCGGGAAGATCAGCAATATGCCGCCGGCGAGGATGCCGAGGCCGTTGAAGCGGCTGGCGAGCTTTCCGTCGGTCAGCCAGCTCATGCGCGGCCTGATGACCTTTTCGATCCGCGCGACGATGTCCGCCCCCTTCCGCAGGACCGGGACGAGCTTTTCGGCATCGATGGGGCGGTCGACGATCCGGCGCGGAATCCACGGTGCGCGATTGGCGACCAGGCCGAGGCTCAGCAATATGATGGCGAGGCCGAAGACGGTGCTGACGCCGGGGATCGACACCGGCAGCAGGAAAGGCACGGTGAGCAGCGCGCACAGGAGCAATATGCCCTGTTCGCCGATCAGTTCGAGCAGCTCGCGCAGGGAAACAGTCTGTCCACGGATTGCGTCGATCGCGCGCATCAGCGCGTCCCGCATTCCCTCATCGCGTCCGCGAAACTCGATCGGCATTCTTTTCTCCAATTTCGGCTGCGCTGCTTTCGCAGGCGACGAATCTCACTTGGAGCATTTCCGCTTTTCCGGGAATCGCGGAAATGCTCTAACTCTTTGTTTTTACGTAATTCCGGACGCAAAACCGCTGCGCACTTTTGCTGGAATTACTCTAGGACAGGCGCTTTCCTGCCTCTTTGACACAGGAAAGGCGACAAAAGGTTAGCGGCCCGGCAAGAGTCGTTCACGAAAGCGGGTACGGCGGATCAGATAGTTTCGCCGGCGGGTGCAGTCCCGCACGGAGCTTGCGCAATTTTTATCTCCGCTTGAAAAGGTTTGACGAGCGCGACGGCGACAGGGACACTACATATGTCTGGCAGTTCCCGGCGCTTTTCAGATTCGCGCCGCGACGGAGAATGAGCATGACCCTGCACGACGTGGTGCTGGACGACAAATACGACCTTTCAAAGCAGCGTATCTTCGTGTCCGGCGCGCAGGCAGTCATTCGCATGATGCTGATGCAGCGCGAGCGCGACCGTCTGGCCGGTCTGCGCACGGCCGGTTTCGTCTCCGGCTATCGCGGCTCGCCGCTCGGCGGCTTCGACCTGCAGCTCTGGAAGGCGAAGAGCGAGCTTGCCGCATCGGACATCATCTTCCAGCCGGGCCTGAACGAGGAGCTTGCCGCCACCGCGGTCTGGGGCTCGCAGCAGACGCAACTGCTCGGCGAAGGCAAATATGACGGCGTGTTCGGCGTCTGGTACGGCAAGGGGCCCGGCGTCGACCGCTCGGGCGACGTCTTCCGCCACGCCAATCTCGCCGGCACCTCGCCGCATGGCGGGGTCCTCGCTTTGATGGGCGACGACCACATGGCCGAATCCTCGACCATCGCGCATGCGACCGAATTCCTCTTCGTCGACACGATGATCCCGATCCTCAACCCCGCCGGGGTGCAGGAACTGATCGATTACGGGCTCTACGGCTATGCCTTGTCGCGCTTCGCCAGCACGTGGACGGCGATCAAATGCGTGAAGGACAATATCGAGTCGACCGCCTCGGTAGACGCTTCGCTGGAACGGATCCGCATCGAGCTTCCGGAGTTCGACATGCCGCCCGGCGGCATCAGCATCCGCCACGAGGTGGCGATGCTGGAGCAGGAGGCGCGCCTGCATGAGTACAAGCGTGCCGCCGCCGCCGCCTTCATCCGCGTCAACAAGCTGAACAGGATCATCTATTCGGGCGGGTCCGACGCCAAGATCGGCATCATCACGGTCGGCAAGAGCTATCTCGACGTGCGCCAGGCGCTGGGCGATATCGGCATCGACGAAGAGGAGGCCAATCGCATCGGCCTGCGGCTGTTCAAGGTCGCCGCCCCGTGGCCGCTCGATTTCGATCATATCAAGGAATTCGCCCAGGGCCTCGAAATGATCATCGTGGTCGAGGAGAAGCGCTCCCTGCTCGAAACGCAGGTGCGTGAACATCTCTACGGCACGGTCAACCAGCCCGTGGTGATCGGCAAGCGCGACGAGCGCGGCGACTGGCTTTTCCCCGCCAAGGGCGCGCTCGACCCGAACGATATCGCCATTGCGGTGGGCGAGCGCATCCTGCGCGTGATTGGCCCCTCGGAGCAGATCGCATCCAAGGTCGGCCAGCTCAAACAGTTCCAGGCCATGCTGGCCGATACGGTCGACGTCTCCAACCGCTCGCCCTATTTCTGCTCGGGCTGTCCGCACAACACATCCACCAATGTGCCGGAAGGCTCCGTCGCAGGAGCGGGTATCGGCTGCCATTTCATGGCGATGTGGATGGACCGCTCGACCATAGGCTTCACGCAGATGGGTGGCGAGGGCGCGCAGTGGATCGGCCAGGCGCCGTTCACCAAGCGCGAGCATATGTTCCAGAATCTCGGCGACGGGACCTATAACCATTCGGGCAATCTGGCGATCCGCTTCGCGCTCGCCGCCGGCGCCAACATCACCTACAAGATCCTCTACAACGACGCGGTCGCCATGACCGGCGGCCAGCCCCATGAGGGCAACCTCACCGTCGACATGATCGCCCGGCAGGTGCGCGCCGAGGGCGTGGAGCGCATCGCGGTCGTTTCCGACGAGCCGGACAAGTACAATAATGGCGACTTCCCGCCGCTGACGACATTCGGCCATCGCGACGACCTGGATGCCGTGCAGCGCGAATTGCGGGACATTCCCGGCGTCACCGTGCTGATCTACGACCAGACCTGCGCGGCCGAGAAGCGGCGGCGGCGCAAGCGCGGCACTTACCCCGACCCCGACAAGCGCGTCATCATCAATGAGCTGGTCTGCGAAGGCTGCGGCGATTGCGGCGTGAAGTCGAATTGCGTCTCCGTGCAGCCGCTGGAAACCGAATTCGGCCGCAAGCGGCGCATCGACCAGTCTTCCTGCAACAAGGACTTCTCCTGCGTGAACGGCTTCTGCCCGTCATTCGTGACGGTGCATGGCGGCAAGCTGCGCAAGGCCGGCGGCCATGCCGGCACCGTCAATCCGTTGCAGGATGTCCCGCAGCCGACACCCTTTGCGCTCGGCGCCGACGGCTGGTCGGCCATCATCGACGGCATTGGCGGCACGGGCGTGGTCACCATCGCCTCCGTCGTCGGCATGGCGGCGCATCTGGAAGGCAAGGGCTGCGGCATGATCGACATGGCTGGCCTCGCCCAGAAGGGCGGCGCGGTCTTCAGCCATGTGCGGATCGCGCAGACGCCGGAGGATATCCATGCGATCCGCGTCTCGGCGGGCAAGGCCGACCTCATCCTCGGCTGCGACCTCGTCGTGTCGGGCAACAAGAAGATCCTGTCGGCGGTGCGCGAGGGGCATACGCATTTCATCGTCAATACCGCAGAGGTGATGCCGGGCGAGTTCACCCGCCAGGCGGATTTCTCCCTGCCGTCGGAACGCATCAAGCGCGCCATCCGCAAGGCGGCGGGCGAGCAGAACAGCTGGTTCTTCGACGCCACCCGTGCAGCCACGGTCCTGTTCGGCAATTCGGTCGGGGCGAACATGTTCCTGCTCGGCTATGCTTGGCAGCATGGCGGCGTGCCGCTTTCCGACGAGGCGATCGAAAGCGCCATCGCGCTTAACGGCCAGTCGGTGAGCATGAATGTCTCCGCCTTCCGCTGGGGCCGCCGCGCCGCGCATGACCCGGCCTATGTGCAGAAGATCGTCGAGGGCGCCCGTACGGCGCGGCCGGCGGAACTGGCACAGACGCTGGATGCCATCGTCGAGCGGCGCGCCGAATTCCTCGCCTCCTATCAGAACGAGGCCTATGCGCAGCGCTATCGCCGGATGGTGGACGCAGTCCGCGAGGCCGAGGAAAAGGCGGCGCCGGGCAAGAGCGCGCTGGCCGAGGCCGTGGCGCGCAATCTTTTCAAGGCGATGGCGATCAAGGACGAATATGAGGTGGCGCGCCTCTATACGGACGGCGCCTTCAAGCGCCAACTAGGCGCGGAGTTCGAGAGCTTCGAGCGGCTGGAATTCCATCTCGCGCCGCCGATCATGGGCCGCAAGGGACCGGACGGCACCGCCCGCAAGTCCAGCTTCGGGCCGTGGATGATGAGCCTGTTCCGGGTTCTGGCCGGCGCGCGCAGGCTTCGCGGATCGATCATTGATCCGTTCGCCTATTCGGCCGAGCGGCGCATGGAACGCAAGCTGCTAGCCCGCTACGAGGCAGATCTCGCGCGCATCGCCTCCGGCCTGACGCCCGAGCGGATGGACGCCGCGGCCGGCCTTGCCAATATTCCTTCGCTGATCCGGGGCTTCGGCCATGTGAAGGCGGCGAATGCGACGAAGGCGGATGTCGAGCGCGAGCGGCTGCTGGCGCGTTTCGACAAGCCGGAGGCGCCGCAGCGCCTGCAGGCCGCCGAATAGGGATCGGTGCGGGGCGAGGGGACGGTTTCGGCGTGTCGCTTCGCCATGACGTGGCGTAAACCCTGCCAATATAAGGTTTCTTAAGGCCCCTGTGGCATAAAGTATGGGACCGGAGGCGGGTCTCGGCATGCCAAGGCGAAAAAATAAAGAGCTGCCGCTCGACATGTATATACCGTTCGTCCAGACGCTGTTTCGGGACGGGACGACGCTTGCCATCGGCATCTCGGCACATACGTTCCTGCCGGCGCTGGTCTTCTACAAGACCGGCGAGCCGGTCTATCTGGTCATTTCCATCGTCATCGCGCTGATCGGCGTCATGCGCATCGTCTCGATGCGCATGATCAATGCCGCGCCGGTCTCGGTCACCCGCGAAGAGGCCCGCAAGCGCGAGAACTCCTACATATTCTGGGGAACGCTGCATGGGCTGGGGCTGGGCGCCTTCTGCTTCAGCGCCATCTACCTAGTGCAGGACCAGTTTGCCGAAATCGCCGCCATCTGCGTGACGCTGGCGACCGCGACATCGATCGCGGGCCGCAATTACGGCTCGCCGCGCATGGTGATGATCCTCATCGTGGCGCTCACCATGCCGATCTCGCTCGGCTTCCTGATGCGCGGCGACATGTTCCATATGCTGCTGGGCCTGCTCTCAATCCCTTTCTTCTTCGCCATCAAGCGGTTTGCCGAGAATGTGCGCGAGGTGCTTTTCGCCGCCATCTGGGAGGAGAAGAAGGCGCAGCGCATCGCGACGCGTTTCGATCGCGCGCTCAACACCATGTCGCACGGGCTGATCATGTTCTCGCCGGAGGGCAAGGTGGTCGTCGCCAATGCCGAAGCGGCGCGGATCCTGCGCGTCGCCGAGCCTTCGCGCCTGCTCGGGCGCAGCCTGCGCGGCGTGCTGTGGCGTAGCGTGGCCGCCGGCGAGATGAGCCCGAAGGATTGCCGCTATGCCGAGATCCAGCTTGCGCGCGCGCTGCGCGAGGGCAAGGAGCGCAAGCTGCAGATCAGGCTTTCCACCAACCGCCATTTCGAGCTTTCCGCCCGGACGGGCCATGACGAACTGGGTGTGGTTACCTTCGAGGAGATCACCCAGCGCGTCACCGCCGAGGAGCGCATCCGGCACATGGCGCGCTATGACAGCCTGACCGACCTGCCCAATCGCGGCTATTTCCACGAAATCGTGGAAGAACTGATGAATAGCGGCGACCAGGACCGGAACTGCGCCATCGCCATGTTCGATCTCGACGATTTCAAGAGCATCAACGACACGTTGGGCCATCCGGTCGGCGACGGGCTCATCTGCGTGGTGGCGGAGAAGCTTGGCCTGTTTGCGACCGACGACATCAAGATCAGCCGCTTCGGCGGCGACGAATTCATGATGTTCCTGAACAATGTGCCGGACCAGATGGCGCTGGCGTCGATGCTCGACAAGATTTTCGTGGAGCTGGAAGGCACGATCGACGTGGCGGGCCATGCGCTGCGCGTCCAGCTATCCGCCGGCGCGGTGCTTGCCAGGCCGCGCGAGACCGATGTCGATGCGATGATCGTGAAGGCCGACCTGGCGCTCTACAAGGCCAAGGAGAGGGGCAAGAACGACTGGGCTCTGTTCGAAACCTCCATGGATGCAGCATTCCGCAACCGGCAGGTGATGAAGGCCGACCTGCGTTCGGCGGTGGAGTCGGAGAGCCTGCGTGTCGTCTATCAGCCCATCGTTTCGATGGACTCCATGCGCATCGCCTCCTGCGAGGCGCTGTGCCGCTGGGATCATCCCGACCTCGGGCCGATCTCGCCAGCTGTCTTCATTCCGCTCGCGGAAGAGATGGGCATCATCACCGAAATCTCGGTCTTCGTGCTCAATGCCGCCTGCAACGAATGCAAGAAATGGCCGGGTCAGGTCAGCGTGTCGGTGAACCTGTCGGCGCGCGACTTCCACAGCCACGACATCGTCGCCAAGGTGCGCGATGCGCTTGCCGGTTCCGGGCTGGCGCCGCATCGGCTCGAAATCGAGGTGACGGAGACGGCCTTGCTCGACGACAGGTCGAAAACGCAGGCGCTGCTCAGCCAGCTGAAGGAAATGGGCGTCCGCATCGCGCTGGACGATTTCGGCACCGGCTATTCCAGCCTCAGCTATCTTCATACGCTGCCGCTCGACAAGGTGAAGATCGACCGCAGCTTCGTGGTGGACGTGACCCAGAACGGCCGGTCGCTCGAACTGCTGAAGGGTGTGGTCAATCTTTCCCGCGCGCTCGGCCTCTCGATCACCATCGAAGGCGTCGAGACCTTCGAGCAGCTCAAGGTCCTTTCCGGCACCGTGAAGCCTGACCTTGTGCAGGGGTTCCTGTTCGGCTCGGCGCTGACGGGTTCGGGCATCACGACGATGGCCAGCGTCATCTGGCCCTTCGCGGGCGAGCTCAAGACCACGCCGGCCGGAAAGGCCTGAGCCCGGATCGGGACAGCAGACCCATCCCGACAGTCCGGAGCGTTAACCCTAATATGAAGTAGATCAACTAAATAAAATTTTCATCTTTACGTAACTAATCTCTCGGTTACCCTGTCCGATGGCGGACATTACGGGGAACGAGATGATTTCTCATCTGGCGGCGCTGCAAGCAGCGGCTGAAGGATTGCGTGTTTCCAGCATACCGGATTCACAGCAGATGACGGCGTTTACGCGCAGTGTTTACGACGTGCTGTCGCGCACCGAATACAGGCGTTGCGACAAGGGTGAAGATCTCGAAGACATCTACCGTCTTCGATACAAGTCATATCGCCGCCACGGCGTCGTCTTGGACATGGAATCAGGGTCGATCCATGATGATCTCGACGAAACGGACAATGTCTACCGGTTCGGCGTCTATATCGACCAGCAACTCGTCTCGACGCTGCGTATCCATCACCTGAGCGCAAAGCATAGGGAAGGGCCTTCCACCCAGGCATTCGGCGATATCGTCAATCCGATGATCGATGCCGGCGATACGTTCATCGATCCGAGCCGCTTTGCCGCCGATCCCGACTGGTCGCGCATCTATCCGCAGATTCCCTACATCACGCTGCGGCTGGCGGGCATGGCCTGTTTCTATTTCAACGCGCCCTACTGCCTGTCGACCATCCGCGAAGACCATGCCAGCTTCTACAAGCGCATCTACAGTTCGCAGCCATTGGCGCCGGCGCGGTCCTATCCCGGCGTCACCACGCGTGTGGCGCTCTACCGGGCGGACGTGACGGCGATCCGCGAGGAGTCATTCCGGCGCTTTCCCTTCTTCTGGTCGTCGCAGCTCGAGCAGCGGATGATGTTCGCCAAGCCGCGCGCCGGCGAACTGGCTCCGCTGACCATCCTGCCCACGGCGCAGACGCTGCCGCGCGCCGCGTGATGCCATGGAGCTTTCGAGCCATGGAGCTTTCGAGCTCCGTCGGCGTTTGTCTGCCGGCCACTGCACGGATGGCCGACAGCTAGGAGAAACACATGCCCGATATTGCCCTGACGCCCCTGCTTTCGCTCATTGCCGGCGTGATCATTCTGATCATGCCGCGCCTGCTGAACTATATCGTCGCGATCTACCTGATCGTGATCGGACTGGTCGGGCTGTTTCCGCAACTGGCGGGCTGACGCGGCCGCTTCGTGGCATCGGCGCAACGCGCCATGCCATTCCCGTGGGCGAGCGCCCGCGCGACATTTCCGGCCATTGCCCTGCCGTCACCTTTTCGCTATCAGCGCCTTGAGCGATGCAGAAGGGTGAGACGATGGCAAGCGATACGCCGAGCGGTCCGATCGAAATGGGCGCGGACATGGACTACCGCGAACATGAGCAGACCTATTCCATGTTCCTGGTCCTGAGCAAATATTTCGTGCTGGTCTGCTGTGCCCTGCTGATCGCGATGACGGCGGGCTTCTTCTGGGGCTTCGGCTTCATTTCCGCCACGGTGCTGTTCGTCCTGATCTGCGTCGTGGGTGCATTCCTGGCGCGGTGACGCGCCTCCCGATCTGCCGCCCCGCGGGCGGTTGACGGCAATCGCATGCGATGGTCGCGCCAATGGGGGGAGCCAGGGTGACGCAGACAGTATTCGTTCCGAGGGAACATGATGGCGGCGAAACGCGCGTCGCGGCTTCGCCGGATACGGTGAAACGCCTGTCGGCCCTTGGCCTCTCGGTCGTGGTCGAAGCGGGCGCGGGCGAGCATTCGCGCATTCCCGATGCGGATTTCGCCAAGGCCGGCGCGACGATCGGCGCGATCCGCGACGCAGCCTCCGCCGACCTCGTGCTCAAGGTCAGGCGCCCCACCGAAAAGGAAATCGGCCAGTACAAGCGCGGCGCCGTCGTCATCGCGACGATGGACCCCTATGGCAATGACGCCGCCGTCGCGGCCATGGCCCGCGCGGGCCTGTCGGCCTTTGCCATGGAATTCATGCCGCGCATCACGCGCGCGCAGGTCATGGACGTCCTGTCGAGCCAGGCCAATCTCGCCGGCTACCGCGCGGTGATCGACGCGGCCGCCGAATATGACCGGGCGCTGCCGATGATGATGACGGCGGCCGGCACGGTGCCTGCCGCAAAGGTCTTCATCATGGGCGCCGGCGTGGCGGGCCTGCAGGCCATCGCCACGGCGCGCCGGCTCGGCGCCGTCGTCACCGCGACAGATGTGCGCCCGGCAGCCAAGGAACAGGTCGCCTCGCTGGGCGCGAAGTTCATCGCCGTCGAGGACGAGGAATTCAAGGCCGCCGAAACCGCCGGCGGCTATGCCAAGGAAATGTCGAAGGAATATCAGGCGAAGCAGGCGGCGCTGACGGCCGAGCACATCGCCAAGCAGGACATTGTCATCACCACGGCACTCATTCCCGGCCGCGCCGCGCCGCGCCTGATTGGCGCTTCGGTAGTCGCCGCGATGAAACCCGGTTCCATCATCGTCGATCTCGCGGTGGAGCGTGGCGGCAATGTCGAGGGGTCGGAGGCAGGCAAGGTCGTGACGACCGCCAATGCCGTGAAGATCCTCGGCCATCTCAACGTGCCCGGCCGCATCGCCGCCTCGGCTTCGCTTCTCTATGCGCGCAACCTGTCGGCCTTCGTCGAGACGCTGGTCGACAAGGAGACCAAGGCGCTGGCGATCAAGCCAGATGACGAACTCGTCAAGGCGACGCTGCTGACCCATGACGGCGCGGTCGTGCATCCGGCCTTTGCGAAGGCGCTCGACGAGGCGCCCGCCGAAAAGCCCGTGCGCGCCAAGGCGGGCAAGGCACGCCCATCGGCGCAGAAGGGGAGCGAGTGATGGAAAAGACGGCTCTTGAACAGGCGCTCTACCAGCTCGAACAGGCGGTGGCCGCGGTTCGCCTCGCTTTCGGCGAGGAGCGGGCAGGTGAAGCCGCCGACGCGCTCGCTGCTGCCGCGCATGTGGCGACGGCCGGGGCGGTCGATCCCTTCGTGTTCCGCCTGGCGATCTTCGTGCTGGCGATCTTCGTCGGCTATTATGTGGTCTGGTCGGTAACACCGGCGCTCCACACGCCGCTGATGGCCGTCACCAATGCGATCTCCTCGGTCATCGTGGTGGGCGCGCTGCTCGCCGTCGGCATCTCGGCCTCGGGTCTCGCGACCGGTTTCGGCTTCATCGCGCTGGTGCTGGCCGCCGTGAATATTTTCGGCGGCTTCCTCGTCACGCAACGCATGCTGGCCATGTACAAGAAGAAGGAGCGCTGAGATGCAGGCCTATCTCGCGCCCGTCTTCCAGATTGTCTTCGGCCTCAGCCTGATCCTGTTTCTCGTCGCGGCGCTGCGTTGGCGTACGGCGCTCTACGCCCGTGGCGGCCACCTGCTATTGGTGGTGCTCTTCCTTTTTGCTTTCGCCAGCTTTTTCTTCTCACGCGGTTTTGCAATGTCCAGTCTGAACCGTGGCGCGACGGTGTTCGTGATCGGCGGTGTAGTGTTGCTGGTTGCCGCCGCCCTTCAGGTCTTCGCTGTCTACAGGTTGGCGAACGCCGCTCCGGCCGGGGGCCGCAACTGATGTCGGCAAGTCTCGCTTCCTTCCTCTATCTGGTCTCCGGCGTGCTGTTCATCATGGCGCTGCGGGGCCTGTCGCATCCGACGACGAGCCGGCAGGGCAATGTCTACGGCATGGTCGGCATGGCGATTGCCATCCTGACGACGCTGGGCTTCGCGCTTCCATCCTTCGGTGGCCTGCTGCTGATCGTGGCGGGTCTCGCCATCGGCGGCGGTGTCGGCGCGGTCGTGGCGCGGCGCATCCCCATGACGTCGATGCCGCAGCTCGTCGCCGCCTTCCACAGCCTTGTCGGCCTCGCGGCGGTGATGGTCGCGGCGGCGGCCATCTATGCGCCCGAAAGCTTCGGCATCGGCCTGCCGGGCGAGATCCATGCCCAGGCGCTGGTGGAAATGAGCCTCGGCGTGGCAATCGGCGCCATCACCTTCACCGGGTCGGTCATCGCCTTCCTCAAGCTGGACGGGCGCATGTCGGGCAAGCCGATCCTGCTGCCGTCGCGCCATCTGCTGAACATCGTGCTCGGCGCAGCGCTTGTCCTGCTGATCATCATGCTGGTGACCACGCAGAGCACCTTCGTATTCTGGCTGATCGTGCTGGTTTCGCTGGCGCTCGGCGTGTTGCTGATCGTGCCGATCGGCGGCGCTGACATGCCGGTCGTCGTCTCCATGCTCAATTCCTATTCGGGATGGGCGGCTGCGGCACTCGGCTTCACGCTCGGCAATCTGGCGCTCATCATCACCGGCGCACTGGTCGGCTCCTCGGGCGCGATCCTGTCCTACATCATGTGCAAGGGCATGAACCGCAGCTTCATCTCGGTCATTCTCGGCGGTTTTGGCGGCGAGACGGCCGCAGCCAGCGATGACGGCATCGAGCGCACGGTCAAGCAGGGTTCAGCCGACGATGCGGCCTATCTGATGATGAATGCGCAGAAGGTCATCATCGTGCCGGGCTATGGCATGGCCGTGGCGCAGGCGCAGCATGCGCTGCGCGAGATGGCCGACAAGCTCAAGGCCGCCGGCGTGGACGTCAAATATGCAATCCATCCCGTCGCAGGGCGCATGCCTGGCCATATGAACGTGCTGCTTGCCGAAGCGAATGTGCCTTATGACGAGGTGTTCGAGCTCGAGGACATCAATTCCGAGTTCGCGCAGGCCGATGTCGCCTATGTCATCGGCGCCAACGACGTCACCAATCCCTCGGCGCGGGACGACAAGTCGTCGCCGATCTACGGCATGCCCATCCTCGACGTGGACAAGGCGCGCACCTGCCTGTTCGTCAAGCGCTCCCTCGGCTCCGGCTATGCCGGCATCGACAACACGCTGTTCTACAAGGACGGCACGATGATGCTGCTGGGCGACGCCAAGAAGATGACCGAGGAGATCGTCAAGGCGATGGATCACTGAGCGTCATCGCCGCTCCCGACGGCGTGCCGGACATATGCCGGCGTGCCGTTGTCGACGTCTTTCCCGAGCTTGCGAACGCGCAATTTTCTGTTGCGGGTAAGGGCTGGGACAGCCTCGCGGTCGAGGCGGAAGGTCTGATCTTCAAATTTCCCGGCGGCGAGACTGCGGCGGCGGCGCTGCGGCGCGAAGTGCGCCTGCTGGCTGTCGTGCGGCCGCATCTCCACCTGCCGGTGCCGGCCATGACGCTGCATGAGGGGCCGCCGCCTTTCTCGCGCCACGAGAAGTTGCCGGGTGAAACGCTGGATCGCGCCGGTTACCTGCTTCTATCCGAAACGCAGCGGCAGCGGCTGGCCGGCGACCTTGCGCGTTTCTTCGCCGATCTGCATGCAATTTCGCCGGAAACGATGCGGCAGGCTGGTGCGGAACGGGTGGAGTGGTGGGACACCAGGCCGGCGACGCTCCAGCCCGTCTGGGAGGCCCTCCCGGCAGATGTGCGACCAGCAGCGCGGAATGCGATCGTCGCATATCGGCGGATGCCGAACGAGTCCGCGGATGAGGTCTACGGCTTCTTCGATGCGCATGGCTGGAACATGGCCTTCGATCACCAAGACGGGCGCCTCGAAGGCATTTTCGACTTTGCCGATTCCGGCCTTGGGCCGCGCGAACGGGAGTTCGTGCAGGTGTCGCTCGTCCATCCGGAACTGGCTGTGCGCGCCATGGCGGCCTATGAGCGAATTTCCGGTCGCCGGATGGATCGCCGCAAGGTGTATCTTCTTGCCGCAGCCCAGCGCCTGTCCGAATTTGCCGGCGCGCTGGAGAGCGGTGAAAATCACGATCTGGCGAAAGGATTCGCCGTCGACTGGTTCCGGCAGGACGACATCGCCGGATAGCGGCGCCGCCGTCAGGTCAAGTCTGCGGATCAGGCGCCGGCCGGGCCGCCGACGCGCTTCAGGCCGTCACGTGCGGGCGTGTAGTTCGGGTCGAGGCGCACCGCTTCGGCATAGGAGCGCCGCGCGCGCTGAATGTCGCCCTGCTTCTCCAGCACGATCGCCTGGTTCGCCCAGCCCTCGGCATTGGTCTTGTCGAGCGTGATGGCGCGGTTGAAGTCGGCGGCGGCGTTGTCGTCATCGCCCGTGGCGAGATAGGAGAGGCCGCGCGCATTGTAGGGATAGGGCAGGTTGGGCGCCATCGAGATTGCCTTGGCGAAATCCTCGATCGCAATATTGTGCTGGCCCTGCTGCTGGTAGATCAGGCCACGGCGATGATAGGCGCGCGGGTCGGTTGTATTGAGCTGGATGGCCTGCTGGAAGTCGTTCTGCGCCTCGGCGGTGCGGCCGGCCAGCCGATAGATCTCGCCGCGCCCGATATAGGCGGTGTCGTAGCTCGAATTGAGCTGCAGCGCGCGCGTATAGTCCTGCACCGCCGCCTGCTGGTTGTTCATGTAGCGGTGGATCAGCGCACGATTGGCATAGGACTGGTAGGAGCTCGGATTGAGCTGGATCGCGCGGTCGAAATCGGCCAGCGCCTCCTTGTAGCGGCCGGCGCGGCCATAGGCGGAGCCGCGGACATTGTAGGCGTTGGGGTCGTTCGGGCTGCGGGCGATGACGGAGGAGAGCGAGGCGATGTTCTCCTGCGAGCCCTGCGCCGCCTCGACCAGCGACATGTCCAGCACCGGGCCTGCCGACGACTGGCATCCGGCGATGAAGAGCGCCGCCGCCAATGCCAGACCGGGATGGATGCCGACCGGCGAACGGCCCTGGCGCGTTGTGGTCATGGAGAAAATCCCCCTCTTTCGCGCATGTCTTGCCCGACTGGTTTCCGCTTTCGGGAGGCATGCCTCATTCAAATCAACAGGCGCCTTTTGCATCCCCTCAAACGAAAAGGCGGCGGCGATTCGCATCGCCCCGCCTCAATCGCTAGCGTGGGAATAAGGTCGAAAAGTGGGCGATCAACGCGCCGGAGCAGCAGCCGTACGGCCGCCGGCAACCAGACCTTCGCGCTGGGCGCGCTTGCGTGCAAGCTTGCGGGCGCGGCGAACGGCCTCGGCCTTCTCGCGCGCACGCTTCTCGGACGGCTTCTCGTAATGGCCGCGCATCTTCATCTCGCGGAAGATACCCTCGCGCTGCATCTTCTTCTTGAGCGCGCGGAGAGCCTGGTCAACATTATTGTCGCGTACGAGTACCTGCACGTGGTGTTCCTGTTGCTCGGTGCCAATGAAAAGCGCAGCCACGGGCCGTCGCCTCCGCGACGAATGCGCCGCGAATTTCGGGCGCTATTACCAGTTGGCCGCGTATTTGTCCACAAGAACTCGTGCGTGACGATACGAATTTGAGCAGTCGCCGGGCCTGCAGCGGGCGGAACCGCCTGCGGCGCGCCTGCGTTGTCATTCGCCACAGCAGGGAGACAGACCATGGACGCCCGAAAAGAGAAGGAAAAGCACAACCCGCCCAAAAAGCATCCGGCGGCCCGTCTGACCAAAAGCGAAAAGGACGAAAGGCTGGAAGAGGGGCTCGAGGAAACCTTCCCCGCGAGCGATCCCGTCTCGGTCACGACGACCGGCAATGCGAAGCGCCCCGCCGGCAAGACGAACCAGCGTCCGCCTGCAAAGCGGTGAACCTTATTGTCCTTCCACCGGCTGGAAATGGCCGCGTCCCAGTGCGGGGCCGATTTCCTCGATCCGGTTCGTCCAGACGTAACCGCTGAAATCTGCGGGTATGCTGGCGAGCAGGGCGGGGTCGTCGATTCCGCCGACGCCGGCATCGCCGCTGCGATAGGGGCCGACGAGGATCACCTCGCTCCCGGCATCGCGCATACGCACCAGGAAGCGGTTCGGCCAACCCCATAGCCACGGCGCCATGTTGATCGGCACCATCACCTTAGTGTTGCGGCAGGAATCGGGCGTATAATCGGCCCAGCCGAAGGCAATGTAGCGCAGCAGGCAATCGCGCAGGTTCGGCCGAAGCCAGCTCTGGACATCGGGTATCAGGCGGGCGGCCCGCTCGGTCGGGGCCGTGCCGCCATAGACTCCCCAGACGGCGTTTCGCCAGGCGCGGTTGCGCTGGACCAGCCCGGCCAGCAGGTCACCTTCCACGGTTTCATTGGACTTGAAGTTCACCAGGAACCGGCGGTCCGGCATGGCTTCCAGCACTTCGGCGAGGGAGGGCATTTCGCCGACGCCCTTGCCGCGCAGCGGGTAGGTGCGGCCGCCATCGGGCGTGTAGCCATAGCCGATGTCCAGGCGCTTCAGATAGGCCATGGACTGGGCGCGGGTCTCGCCGAAGGCCTCGGTGCGGCAGTCGAGCGTCCAGTCGTGGAAAACCGCGAACTGGCCGTCGCGCGTAGGATGCACGTCGATCTCGACAATGTCGGCGCCGGCCTCGAAGGCGGCGTTCATGGAGGCCAGCGTGTTTTCCATGAAGTGATGGCGTGGCGGCTCGATGCGCTCGGCGGTGCAGGTTTCGTCGTCGATCCCGTCGCGGTCGAATGTCTGGTGCACGCCGCGATGGGCGATCAGTTTCGGTCCCGCACTCTGCGGCGCGGGGGCCAGCCAGGACGCATTCCAGAGATAGAGGGCCGCCACTATCAGCCCGACCCCGATCATAAGTTTCCGCATGCCACTCTCCGGTCCGTTGCGACCGATGCGAAGAGGCTGTGGTCAAAATGCGGCGAGGATGCAACCCGGCGGATATCGGACTGGCTCATCCATAGCGGCCATCTGTTTCTGTCGGCCCCGGCACGGACCGACTATGGTCCGCCCGAATCGGGAAAGACCATGGACAGCAATATACAGGTTCTGGACAGCCGCTATTCCTGGACGCGGCTCGCGATCTCCGTCCTGATCGCGACCATCGGCAATGTCGGCATGTGGAGCGTGGTCGTCGTGCTGCCGATGGTCCAGGCCGATTTCGGCGTCGACCGCAGCGCCGCTTCGGTGCCTTTCACCATGACGATGGTGGGTTTCGCCGTCGGCAGCATCCTGCTCGGCCGTTTCGTCGACAAATGGGGCATCGCGCGGCCCATCGCGATCGCTTCGGCAATCACGGGTCTCGGCTTCGTGCTGTGCGGGCTGGCGCCGTCGATCTGGCTGTTCGGCCTCGCCCATGGCGTGCTGATCGGTTTCGGCACCGCGGTGAATTTCGCGCCGCTGCTGGCCGACATATCACACTGGTTCCTCAAGAAGCGCGGCGTGGCGATGGCAGCCGCCGCCACCGGTAACTATGTGGCCGGCGTCATCTGGCCGCCGCTGATGCAGCCTTTCCTGGAAGCGGAAGGCTGGCGCTGGACCTATATCGCGATCGGCATCGTCGTGGCCGTGACGACGATCCCCCTCGCGACGCTTCTGCGCCGCCGCCATCCCGGCGCGGGCGCGACCGATGCACATGGCGCGGTGCCCGCGCTGGTGCCCAGCGACCTGTCGCCGCGCATGCTGCAGGCGCTTCTGATCGTTGCCGGTCTCGGCTGCTGCGTCGCCATGTCGATGCCGCAGGTCCATATCGTCGCCTATTGCGTCGATCTGGGCTACGGTGTGGCGCGCGGCTCCGAAATGCTGTCGCTGATGCTTTTCGGCGGCATTTTCAGCCGGTTGCTGTCAGGCTGGGTGGCGGACCGCATCGGCGGCGTGCGCACCTTGCTGATCGGGTCGATCGGGCAGGGGCTGGCGCTGCTGTTCTACATCCCCTTCGACGGCCTTGTGGCGCTCTATGTCGTCTCGTTCATCTTCGGCCTGAGCCAGGGCGGCATCGTGCCGTGCTATGCGATCATCGTGCGCGAATACATGCCGGCAAGGGAGGCCGGCCAGCGGGTGGGCATCCTCGTCACCGCGACAATCATCGGCATGGCGATCGGTGGTTGGATGTCGGGCTGGATCTACGACCTCACCGGCTCCTATGCGATGGCGTTCCTCAATGGAATCGCCTGGAACCTGCTCAACCTCACAATGATCCTGATCGTGCTGTGGCGCACGCGCGGGCCGCGAATGGTCGCGGTTCCGGCCTGATTTCTCAGCCGGTCTCGTCGACCAGCCTTGCGCCGAGCGCGGCGAGCTGGCGGGCGACCTCGCGCACCGGGCGGGCCTGATCGGGGTTCGAGGCGTTGCCTTGGAGCGCGCGCCTGTAGACGCCCTGTCCGATCGCCGCCAGGCGGAAGAAGGAAAAGGCGAGATAGAACGGCCAGTTGTCGATGCCGGCCAGGCCACGGCGGCGGCAATAGGCGGCGACATATTCCTCCTCGGTCGGGATGCCGAGCGCGGCACGGTCGATATCGCCCAGCCCCTTGAGGCTGGAGGCGTTGGACAGCCGCCATTGCATGCATTGATAGGCGAGGTCGGCATAGGGGTGGCCGAGCGTCGACAGTTCCCAGTCGAGCAAAGCGACGATGCGCGGCTCCGACGCCGCGAAGATCATGTTGTCGAGGCGGTAGTCGCCATGCACCAGCGAAACGCGACCGTCATCGGCCGGCATGTGACGCTCCAGCCACGGAATGAGGCGTTCCATGTCGTCCAGCGGCTCGGTCTCGGTGGCGCGGTACTGGCCGGTCCAGCGCGTGAACTGGCGCTCGAAATAGTTGCCGGGGCGGCCGAAATCGCTCAAGCCGACGCTGTCGGGATCGACATCGTGCAGGGCGGCGAGCGTGGCGTTCATCGCGTCGTAGATCGCGCTGCGTTCGGCATTTCCCGACGCTTCGGGCAAAGCCGGATCCCACAGGATTCGGCCTTCCATGAAGCGCATGACGAAGAACTGCCGGCCTATCGGCGTTTCCTCGGGCGAAAGGTAGAGCGCTTCGGGTACCGGCACGGATGTTTGCGCAAGCGCCTTCATGACGCGGTACTCCCGGTCGACCTGATGCGCCGATTTCAGCAAAGCGCCGGGCGGCTTGGCGCGCAGCACGTATTTTCCGCTCGCGGCCTCGACAAGATAGGTCGGATTGGACTGGCCGGAATTGAACTTGGTGATCGCGCGCAGGCCGGAAAAACCGGGCACATTGGCTTCGAGAAACGGTGCCAGCGCCGCCTGGTCGAGCTGGTGCGGATCGTTCATGACGGATCTTCGAACACATGCAGGCCATGTTCGATGGCCTGCCCGCCATCGATGGGCAGGATCGCGCCGGTGATGTAGCTGCCGCCATGACCACAAAGGAACAGGGTCGCCGCACCGATGTCTTCGGGGCGGCCGATGCGGCCGAGCGGCACGCGGGCGCCGACAATGGCCGCCTGCTCGTTCGTGCCGGTGGCGAAGGACGTCATGCGGCTCTGGAACGGGCCGGGCGCGAAGGCATTGACGGTGATGCGCCGTGCCGCGAATTCGTTGGCCAGCGTCTTCGTCAGGTGGTGCACGGCGGCCTTGGACGCGTTGTAGGACCACGCCCCCTCGGCCACGGCCTGAATGCCCATGACGGAACCTAGATTGATGATGCGGGCAGGGTCCTCATCCGTCGCGGCCTTCTCGATCAGCGGCAGCAACTGGCGGGTGAGATGGAAGACGGCGGTGACGTTGACGCCCAGCACCTTTGCCCAGGCGTGGTAGGGGAAGGTTTCCAGCGGCGCGCCCCATGAGACGCCGGCATTGTTGACGAGGATGTGCAGCCGGTCGGTGCGGGCGGATACTTCGGCTACCAGCGCGTCGATGCCTTCCTCGGTGCCGACATCGCCGCCGAAGCCTTCCGCCGAGCCGGATGCGCCGAGCGCGTTCAGCTCTTCGGCGACTGCGATGCAGGCTTCCGCCTTGCGCGAGGCGATCAGCACTCGCGCGCCGCCCTGCACAAGTGCAGTCGCCACCATGCGGCCGATGCCGGTGGCGGCGCCCGTCACCAGCGCGACCTTGCCGCTGACCGAATAGAGATCGTCCAGATAGCTCATCTTTCCTCCCATGCCGCCGATACGTTGACAGCCTGTCTCGTCATAATGGTAACTGGCGGCGACGCAAAGGGAGGCATGCATGGTGACGATGGATCTTGGCATGAGCGAGCGGCTGAAGCCGCTTCATGAGCAGGTGGCGCGCATGGTGCGCGACGAGATCGCGCCGCTCGATGCCGAATTCCTGGCTGAGATCGGCAAGGACGGCGACCGCTGGACCTACACGCCGCGCATGACGGAAATACTGGAGGGGCTGAAGGCGAAGGCACGCGAGCGCGGCCTGTGGAATTTCTGGCTGACCGGCTCCGAGCGTGGCTACGGGCTGACGACGGTCGAATATGCCTATCTCGCCGAAGAGATGGGCAAGGCCTATCTGGCCGCCGAAGTGTTCAACTGTTCCGCGCCCGACACGGGCAATATGGAAGTGCTGGAGCGCTATGGCGCGCCCGAACACAAAGCGCGCTGGCTGGAGCCCCTGCTGGAGGGCAGAATCCGCTCCGCCTATCTGATGACCGAGCCGGATGTGGCCTCCTCGGACGCAACCAATCTGGTGATGAGCTGCGTGCGCGATGGCGATCACTACATCCTCAACGGCGAGAAATGGTGGTCGTCCGGCGCCGGCGATCCGCGCTGCGAGCTGTTCATCGTCATGGTGCGCACGTCGAGCGAGGGGCCGAAGCACCAGCACCATTCGATGATCCTCGTGCCCGCCGATACGCCGGGCATCACCAGGCTGCGGGCGATGACCGTCTATGGCGACGACGACGCGCCGCACGGCCATCTCCATCTGCGCTTCGACAATGTGCGCGTGCCCGCCGGGAACGTGATTCTCGGCGAGGGGCGCGGCTTCGAGGTGGCGCAGGGGCGGCTGGGACCGGGCCGCATCCATCATTGCATGCGGGCCATCGGGCAGGCTGAAGCAGCGCTGGAGATGATGTGCCGGCGCTCGCTTCGCCGCGAGGCATTCGGCCGGCCGCTGGCCAAGCTCGGCGCCAATTACGACATCATCGCCGATTGCCGGATGGAGATCGACATGGCGCGGCTGCTCTGCCTCAAGGCAGCATGGATGATGGACCAGGGCGATGCCCGCGCCGCCGCGCCCTATATCAGCGCGGTGAAAGTGGCTGCGCCGCGGGTTGCGCTGCGCGTGACGGACGAGGCGGTGCAGATGCATGGCGGGCAGGGCGTGAGCCAGGATACGCCGCTGGCGCGGCAGTGGACGCAATTGCGCACGCTGCGGCTGGCGGACGGCCCGGACGCCGTCCACCGCATGCAGGTGGCGCGCGCGGAACTGCGCAAATACACGCAGGAGAAGATCTGAGGCTTGGAGGACCGGATGCCCATTCCCGGCGAGATGCGTGCGCTTCTGCTGACCAATGACGGCTATGCGGCCGAACATAGCGGCACGGCGCTGGAGGCGATGGAGCCCTATCTGGCGGCCGGGCGGATCGCCGTTCCGCAGCCCGCGCCCAGCCAGGTCCTTGTCAGGGTGCGGCTTGCAGCCATCAATCCGTCCGACGTGATGTTCGTGAAGGGGCTTTACGGCCAGCCGCGCCACAAGGGACAGCCTGCCGGCTTCGAGGGTGTCGGCGAGGTCGTGGCCGCAGGCGGCGAGGCGGCGGCGCAGGCGCTGATCGGCCAGCGGGTGGCATTTGCGACCGGCCGCTCGAACTGGGGTTCGTGGGCGGACTATGCCGTCGCCGAGGCGCGGGGCTGTATCCCTGTCATCCCCGAGCTTCGCGACGAGGATGCTGCGGCGATGATCGTCAATCCGCTGACTGCGCTGGCGCTGTTCGACATCGTCCGCGAGGAGGAGGAAAAGAGCTTCGTGCTGACGGCGGGCGCCAGCCAGCTCGGCAAGTTGATCATGGGGCTCGCGCGCGACGAAGGTTTTCGCCCCATCGCCATTGTCCGGCGCGATGACCAGATTTCATTGCTTGAAAAAGCCGGCGCTGCGCATGTGCTCAACGGCAATGCGCCTGATTTCGCCGCGCGCATCGCCGCCGTCTGCAAGGCGGAAGGGCCGCGCGTGCTTCTCGATGCCGTCACCGGTCCACATGCCTCCAGCGCATTCCACGCCATGGGCAAGCGCTCGCGCTGGGTGATCTATGGGCAGATGGAAACTGCGGAGACGGTGATCCAGCAACCTGGCCAGTTCATCTTCCAGAACAAGCGTGTCGAATCCTTCTGGCTGACAGAATGGATGCGCCGCGCCAGCGCCGAACAGCGCGCGGCGGCCGTGATGCAGGCGCAGCGCCGCTTCGCCGACGGGCGCTGGCGCACGGACGTGACGGCGATCCTGCCGCTGGACGATGCCATGGCGAACGCCACGCGGGAACTGGCGCGGCCGAACGGCAAGGTGTTCATCCGTCCATAGACAGGCTGGCGACGAACCGGGCGACAAGCGGCATTGCCGCCGGTGCCGGCCTATTCCGCCGGTGCGGCGTGCATCTTGCGCTCTGCTTCCACCGCATCGCCCAGCTCGCGTTCGAGACGCTCGGCTTCGTGGGTCTTGGGCGTCACGAAGCGGCCGAGCAGCAGATAGGCGATGGGGGTGATGAAGAGGGTGGAGACGGTCGAGAGACCGAGCCCACCGACGATGACCCAGCCCAGCGAAATGCGGGCTTCCGCACCGGCGCCGCTCGCCAGCACCAGCGGCACGCCGCCGATGATGGTGCAGATCATGGTCATGACGACCGGCCGCAGGCGGATATTGGATGCGCGCTCGATCGCCTCGCGCACGCCCAGTCCCCGGTCGCGCAGCTGGTTGGCGAATTCGACGATGAGGATGCCGTTCTTGGCCATGATGCCGACGAGCAGGACAAGTCCGATCTGGCTGTAGACGTTGAGGCTGGTGCCGGTGAGGAGCAGCGCGAAGACCGCGCAGGCGAGACCGAGCGGCACCGTCGCCATGATGATGATCGCCGACATGAAGCTTTCGAACTGTGCCGCCAGCACAAGCAGAATGATCACGATGGCGAAGCCGAAGATGATCATGATGCCGCCCGATGTCTCGTGAAGCGTCGCAGCCTCCGCCAGCGGGATGATGCGACCGCCTTCGGGAATGTGCGACCGGGCGATATCCTGCGCCACCTGATAGGCCGTGCCCAGTGCGAAATCCCCGCGCAGGGCCGATGTGATCGCCACTGAGCGCATCTGCTGTTCACGCGTCAGCGTCGGGGCCACGGCCTGCTCGGTCAGCGTGGCGATGGTCGAAACCGGCACATAGCGACCATCGCGGGCGCGAACGAAAATATTCTCCAGATCCGTCGGGTCGTTGACCGGATTGGTCGTCGAGACCAGCTTCACGTCGAAGCTGCGGTCGTCGATGAAAACCGTTCCGACCTCCCGTCCGTCCAGCATCGCCTGCATCGTGTCGGCAAGGCCGGCGATGGGAATGCCGAGATCGGCGGCGCGCTCGCGGTCGATCTCGATGGAAAGCTGAGGCTGGCTGGTATCGTTGCTCAGGCGCGGCTGCTGGAAGCGTGGATCGCGCTCCATCTCGGCCAGGATCGCCTGCGCCGCCGCATTGAGGCTGGTATAGTTGCTGCCCAGAATGGCGAATTGGAGCCCGCTGCCGGCGCCGCGAATGCCAAGGCTGTTCGGTTGGAAGGCGAAGGCGCGCACGCCGTGGACGGAGGAGACGCGCTGCTGGACATCGGCGAGGATCTCCTGCTGCGTGCGTGTACGCTCGCTCCATGGCGCCAGCGTCAGCGCCATGAATCCGCTGTTCTGCTGGCCGTTGCCGCCGGCGCTGGCGAATGTCGCGATGATCTCGCCGGAATCCCGCAGCGGCTGGATCAGCTGCTCGATCCGCCGCATGTTCTGGGCGAGATAGTCGAGACTGGAGCCCTGCGGTGCGCTGACGCGCAGGAATGCCGACGAGCGGTCCTCCTGCGGGGTGAGTTCGGAGCGGATGGTCGGGAAGAGCACGGCAGCCGTCGCGCCGAACAGCAGCGCCACGGCGATCGCGACGAGCGGTGCGTCGAGGCAGAAGCGAAGCCCGCGCCTGTAGCCGCCGGCCAGAATGCCGCCGATGGCTCCCAATATGCCGGTATGCTCGTGATGTTCGCTGGATTTCAGCATGCGCGATGCCAGCATCGGGCACAGCGACAACGCCACCACGGCCGACAGGATCACCGAAATCGCCAGCACGAAGCCGAATTCGCGAAACAGGCCGCCGGTCTGGCCGGGCAGGAAGGAGAGCGGCACGAAGACCGCCACCAGCGTGGCCGTGGTGGCGATGACGGCGAAGAAGACTTCCTGCGTTCCAAGCACGGCGGCGGCGCGGGGGCCCATGCCCTCATTGCGGCGGCGCACGATGTTTTCCAGCACCACGATGGCGTCGTCGACGACGAGGCCGGTGGCGAGAACGAGCGCCAGCAGCGTCAGGATGTTGACGGAGAAGCCGACAATGTAGATCGCCGCTAGCGTGCCGATGAGCGCGACCGGCATTGCGAGGCCGGGGATCAGCGTGGCGCGCCAGTCGAGCAGGAAGAGGAAGATCACCAGCAGCACGACCGACACGGCCAGCCCCAGCGCGATCTCGACCTCGTGGATCGCCCCGTCGATGAAGGCGGCGTCATCGCCGGTGATGAAGATCTTCATGTCCGCGGGCAGGGTCTGCGACAATTGCGCCACCGTCGCCCGCACGCCGTCGGAAATATCCAGCGTATTGGATTGCGCCTGGCGGATGATGCCCATGCCGATGCCGGTCTGGCCATTGGCGCGCAATTGCGACTGGCCGATATCGGGGCCGAGCGTCACATTGGCGAAATCGCCGAGGCGCGCGGTGCCGTTGATCATCAGGTTCTCGAACGCCTCCGGCGTCGTCACCGCGGCGGTCGCCCGCACGATGAGGTCCTGCGTGTTGCTGGTCAGCGAACCGGCGGGCGTATCGAAGGCGATGGTGGCCAGCGCGTCGCGCACGTCGACAACGGTGAGGCCGAGGCTGGAGAGCTTGGCCTGGTCGATATCGATCAGGAAGACCTTCTGGCGGTCGCCGAAGAGCTGGACGTCGGCGACACCCTCCACGGCGGCGAGCGCGTCCACCACCTGATCCTCGACGATGACCGTCATGTCCTGCACGGAGCGGGTGGAGGAGGTGACGGCCAGCCGCATGACGGCCTGCGAATCGGCATCGGCCTTGATGATGCGCGGTTCATCGACGTCGTCCGGCAGCGAATTGCGGATGCGGCCGATCGCGTCGCGCATGTCGGAGGCGGCATTGTCGATATTGGCGCCGTCGTTGAACTCCACCGTGATGCGGCTGCGTCCGAACGAGGATTGCGAGGAGATCGCCTTCACGCCGGAGACGCGCGAGATCGCGGCTTCGATTACCGCGGTGATCTCGCGGTCGATCGTCTCGGCCGACGCGCCGGTGAAATTGGTGCTGACCGAAATGACCGGCCGGTCGACGTCGGGAAGCTCGCGCACCTCGACGCCGAAAAGGGCGGCAAGTCCTGCAACGATGATGAGCACGTTCAGCACGAAGGCCAGCACCGACCGGCGGATGAAGAGCGCGGTAATGCCCTTCGAGGCGTTGCTGCTGTCCTGTTCGCTCACTGTCGGACCTGCTCCGTTCGAATCAGGGTCATGTGCCGCCAGGGGTCGCGGCGGGCTGGTCGGCGACCGCAATGGCGACCGAGCCGCCCTCGCGGACGGCGTGGACGCCCTCCGTCACCACCATCTCACCCTCGGCGATCGCCGCATCGACAAGGACGCTGTCGGTGTTGCGCTGGATGATGCGGACGGGAACGCGCTTGGCGCTGCCGGATTCGATCTTCCAGATATAGGCGCCGTCAGCACCCCACTGTATCGCCAGCGGGCTGACGGCGGGGAAATTGTCGCCGGGGAAGCGCATCTCGATGCGGAAGGACATGCCGGCTCGCAGCGTGTCGGCCGGATTGGTGATGCGGGCCTGGACGCGCAGGGTGCGGCTGGCGGAATCGATGCGGTTGTCTATGGCCGAAATCTCGCCCGCATAGACCTGGTCGGGGCGGGCGACGGACGCCGCCGAAATTGCGTCGCCGGTGCGTATCTGGCTTGCAAAGCGCTCCGGTACGGTGAAATCGACCAGGATGCGCGAGCGGTCTTCGATGGTGAGGATCTCGGATTGCGTGGTGACGTAATTGCCCTGCGTCACGCCGATGATGCCAACGACGCCGGGGATCGGCGCGCGGATGGAGCGGCGCTCCAGCGTGAGTTCGGCGTCGCGCAGCGCCAGCGTGGCATTGCGCACGGCCAGTTCGGCTTCCGTGCGCTGGACGGCGGTGACCGTATTGGAGGAGGCCAGCGCGGTGATGCGCGCCAAGCGTGCATTTGCATCGTCGAGCGCGATGCGGGCGCGGTCCACGGCGATCTCCTCGGCATCCGCGTCGAGGCGGGCGATCACGTCGCCCTGCTGCACCTGATCGCCGGACTCGACCAGAACCTCCGTCAGCCGGCCGGTCGCAACGGGGGAAACCGCGACGGAATTGTTCGCGCGGCCGGTGCCGATCGCCGTCAGGCGATCGTTGATGGTGGCGCGCGCGGCGGGCTGGGCGACGACGAGCGCCTGCGCGGGTCCACCCCTGCCCGCACCGGGACGAGGGCCGTCGGCCTGCTGGGCCGACGCGGTGGCGAAGGGCAGCCAATCCAGCCCCATCCTTGCCAATACATCGCCCGCGCCGGGAAAGAAGCGCACCCACAGGCCAGCGGCGACCAGCACCACGATCACCAGCAGGACGAGTTGCTTCCAGAATGACATTCGGCTCTCCGGTATGAGCGGATGGCAGGATTTCGGGTTGTCGCTTCGCGCCGGCGCCGGTTTCCAAGAGCGCCAGACGGCATTTGCCTTGAAATCGGGACACCGCGCAAGCGGCCGACATTACTGCCGTGCCAGCAAGACATGGCTGAAAGAGAAGCCGCTGTAACCTTAAATCTGTGTAATGCGGCCTTCGTGCGTCGCATCCGACAGCCCGGTTCGCGCGTTCAATGGGTGATTGCTGTCAGGCCGTCATCTTTTGGTGCAGTCCTCTTGCATACGATCGACCTGATACCGTATGCAATGATCAGGAGATTGAGATGAGCAGAACCGGTGAGCGCGTCTTCGGCATTTGGGAGGTACCACCTCTCATCGCTGATCTGATCAGCAATCTTTCCGGGCGCAGCCGCGCGCTTCTGGGCCTGCCTGCAAGCGCGGCGAGCGGCGACCTGGCGGTGCTCGCCGAATTGATCCTGTCGCGGCGCGGCGAGGTTTCGGGCGCGCTGCTGGCGGAAAGCATGGTGAAGGCCTATGCGGCCGCTCCGCTGGAGCGGCGGCAGGACTTCCTGCGTTCGCTGCTGAGCGAATTCGGCGTCGACACGGCTGCGCTCGACAAGGCGATGGACGCCTATCGGGCCGCGCCGGACGCGGTGGCCGCCGGCGCGCTTCATGTGGCTTCCGAACCCCGCCGGCAGGAACTGTTCCGGCGAATCAATTTCGCGCCAGGCGGCACCCCCACGCTAGTCCGGATGCGCGAAGTGCTGCTCGATATGCTGCGCGCCGAGCCTGAGCTCAAGCCTGTCGACGACGATTTCTGCCATCTCTTCTCGTCATGGTTCAATCGCGGCTTCCTGCGGCTGCGGCAGATCGACTGGAAGACGCCGGCCAATATTCTCGAATCGCTCATCCGCTACGAGGCGGTGCACGAGATTCAGGGATGGGACGACCTGCGCCGCCGGCTCCAGCCGGAGGATCGCCGCTGCTACGGCTTCTTCCATCCGCAGCTCGAGGACGATCCGCTCATCTTCGTCGAGGTGGCGCTGACCGACCATATTCCGACATCGATCCAGGACCTGCTGGCGGAGGACCGCCATATCAGCGCGGCTGAAAAGGCCACGACCGCCGTCTTCTATTCCATCTCCAATTGCCAGCGCGGCCTGAACGGCGTGTCGCTGGGCAATTTCCTCATCAAGCATGTGGTGGCCGAGCTGAAGCGCGAACTGCCGCGGCTGGAGACCTTCGTGACCCTGTCGCCGATTCCCGGCTTCGCGGCGTGGCTGGCAAGGGAAGAAGAGGGCGAGACGGGCGAGGCGAAGGCCATCGCGCGCGCCATCGTTGCCGCGCCCGGCTGGCAGGAGGATCCGGCGGCGCTCGCGCGGGCCGAACACATGCTGCCGCCGCTGGCGGCGCACTACCTGCTGGCGGCGCGGCGCGGCGACGGGCGCCCGCTGGATCCGGTGGCGCGTTTCCATCTCGGCAATGGCGCGATGGTCGAGCAACTGGATTTCCTCGGCGACCGGTCCATGCGCGGCATGCGCCAGTCGCACGGCATGATGGTCAACTATCTCTACCGGCCGAACGATATCGAGAAAAACCACGAGGCCTATGCGGAGACCGGGCGGGTTGCAGCGCAGCCCTCTATGCGCAAGATGGCACAGAATATCCGCCTGGAGGAATATCGCGAATGACCGGCAATCTGTACGACGCGCTGCTGAAGGACCTCGACCACGCGTCACGCACATTCATCACGCATCCCGATGGCGGCAGCCTCACCTTCGGCGAATTTGCCGATATGTGCGCGCGGATCGGCGGCGCGCTGGTCGCCGAGGGCCTGAAGCCGGGCGACCGCGTGGCGGTGCAGGTCGAGAAGTCGGTGACCGCCCTTGCGCTCTATCTCGGCACGGTGCGGGCGGGCGGCATCTTCCTGCCGCTCAATACCGCCTATACGCCGGCCGAGATCGCCTATTTTCTCGGCGATGCGCGCCCGTCCATCTTCGTCTGCGACCCCCGCAAGCGCGAGGCGCTGGAGCCGATCGCGCGCGAGGCAGGCGCGAAGGTGCTGACACTGGACGCGCAAGGACAGGGCACGCTGGCCGACGCGGCATCTGCCGCCGGTCCGCTCGAAAGGACCTCGGAGCGCGGGGGCGGGGATGTCGCCGCGATCCTCTACACGTCCGGCACGACCGGCCGCTCCAAGGGCGCGATGCTGACGCATGACAATCTTCTGTCGAACGCGCTGGTGCTGGTCGATTACTGGCGCTTCACCAGCGACGACGTGCTCATCCATGCGCTGCCGATCTTCCACACGCATGGCCTGTTCGTCGCCACCAATGTGGTGCTGGCGGCGCGTGCGTCGATGATCTTCCTGCCGAAATTCGATCCCGACCAGATCATGGCAGCCATGCCGCGTGCCACGGCGCTGATGGGCGTGCCGACCTTCTATACGCGCCTGCTCCAGCATTCCGGCCTGAACAGGGAAACGACGGGGCATATGCGTCTGTTCGTCTCCGGCTCGGCGCCGCTGCTGGCGGAAACCCATCGCGAATGGGAGGCGCGGACCGGCCATGCCATTCTGGAACGCTATGGCATGACCGAAACCAACATGAACACCTCCAACCCCTATGAAGGGGGGCGCGTTGCCGGAACGGTCGGCTTCCCGCTGCCGGGCGTGGAACTGCGGGTGGTGGACCCCGAAACCGGCGACAGGCTCGACACGGATGCGATCGGCATGATCGAGGTGCGCGGGCCGAACGTGTTCTGCGGCTACTGGCAGATGCCGGAGAAGACCGCGGCCGAGTTCCGCAAGGACGGGTTCTTCATCACCGGCGACCTCGGCAAGGTGGATGCGGACGGCTATGTCCACATCGTCGGGCGTGGCAAGGACCTGATCATTTCAGGCGGCTACAACGTCTATCCGAAAGAGGTCGAGATGGAACTCGACGTGCTGCCGGGCGTCGTGGAAAGCGCCGTGATCGGCGTTCCGCATCCGGACTTCGGGGAAGGGATCGTTGCGGCGCTGGTGCTGCAGCCGGGCGCGGTGCTGAGCGAGGGCGATATCGCCCATGCGCTGGAGAGCCGCCTGGCCTCCTACAAGCGGCCGAAGAAGATTGCCTTCGTCGCCGAACTGCCGCGCAATACGATGGGCAAGGTCCAGAAGAACCTGCTGCGCGAGCAGTTTGCCAATAGCTTCACGGCCGCGGCCGCCGAATAGTTGCGCGCGGAAGTGTATACGTATAAAAAGAGATTGTATGCGAAATGGCCGCACAGATGGCCTGACGGAGGATGCGATGCTTGACAAGGTAGGCGAGGCGAAATCGGAGCCGCTGATCTCGGTCCACAACCCGGTGGGCTACCCGCCCAAGGTGACGAAGAAGCAGCCCGCGCCGCGGCCGGCGAGCCTGTCCGGCAAGGTCATCTATCTGGTCGACAGCCGTTTCGACGATTCCATCGAGCTGCTTAAGGAAGTGCAGGCCTGGTTCGGCCGCAACATGCCCGATGTCGAGCTGCGCCTGCGCTCCATGGCCTCGACCTATGCCAAGGACGATCCCAAGTTGTGGGAGGAAATCCAGAGCGAAGGACATGCGGCGATTGTGGGCGTCGGCCATTGTAGCACCTGCGCGCCGGCCGTCTCCACTCATGCGATCACGCTCGAAACCAAGTACAACGTTCCGGCCGTCGCCATCCATACCGAGAAGTTCGACAAGGTGGTGAAGTCCGTCGCCAAGGTGGCCGGCCTTCCGCAGGCCGCGCTCGTCTTCGTACCGCAGCCTGTCATGGGCAAGACGCCCGAAGAGCTGCAGGCCTATGTCGAGGGCGCCGATCCGATCACCGGCCAGCCGGTCATGCAGGAGGTGATCGAGGCGCTGACGAAGGGTCTGTCGGTGGCTGCCGACGGCCAGTTCGACCGCGCCAGCACGCCGCGCCTGGTGGAGCCCGATACGGAGGAGGCGCTGCACGCAACCTTCCTGCGCAACAACTGGACCGACAAGCTGCCGATCATCCTGCCGACCGAGAAGAAGGTCGCCGAGATGCTGGCCGCGACCAGCCGCAAGCCCGACGAGGTCGTCGGCCACATGCAGCCGACCACCAATCGCGGGCTGTGGGAATATACGGTCGAGAAGGTGGCGGTGAATGCCGTCATGGCCGGCGCGAGTCCGGAATATTTCCCGGTCATCCTCGCCATCGCCCATGCGCAGGTTTCGGCGCGCGGCTCGACCTCCAGCTCGGCCGCCGCAATGGCAGTGGTGAACGGGCCGGTTCGCCACGAAATCGGCATGAATTGCGGCGTGGGCGCCATGGGTCCCTACAGCCATGCCAATGCGACCATCGGCCGGGCCTACAGCCTGCTGTCGCAGAACCTGCAGGGCGGTTCGGTTCCCGGCGAGACCTTCATGGGCTCGCTCGGCAACAACTATACCTATAACAGCCTGACTTTCGCGGAGAACGAGGAGCGCAGCCCCTGGGAGCCGCTTCACGTCCAGAAGGGCTTCGACAAGGATACGAGCACGGTCTCGATCTTCCATGGCTGCCGTTCGACCACCTTCAGCCTCGGCCTGCGCAAGGACAGCTGGCGCGAGCATGTGCACGACATGCTGCTCGGCACCGACGCCATCACCTCGCCGCTGCTGGTGCTGGACCCGATCTGCGCGCGCCAGTTCGTCGACAGGGCGGGCGCGGTGGACAAGGAGAAGCTGCAGGAGGTGATCTCCGAGCTCTCCCAGATGCCGGCCGGTCGCTTCTGGGACCTCCAGCTGGTGCAGAACTACATCTATCCGCGCGCGACCTTCGGCGAGGAGCCGCTGGCGACCAAGGTCAAGGCAGGCAAGGACGAGCTTATCCGCGTCTTCGAGCCGAAGAGCGTCAATGTGGTCGTGGTCGGCGGCGAGTCGAACGGCTACTGGCAGATCTACGGCGCGCATTACCGCACGACGGTTTCCGTCGACGAATGGCGCTGACGGGGGCCGCAAATTATCTTGCGGGTTTGTGCCGGGCGCCTTGAGTTGCCTTTGCCGGCAGCGCAAGCTTTCCGCGACGCGATAACAGGAAAGTCTGCAGCAGATGAATATTGAGGCGAAGCCGAAACAGGGCAAGACGACGGTTCGCGACGCGATCGAACAGGATATCGTGACCGCCTTCTACGCGCCCGGGGAACGGCTCGACGAAGCCAAGCTCGCAGCGCGCCACCAGGTGTCGCGCACGCCGATCCGCGAGGCGCTGATCCAGCTCTCCACCATGGGGCTGGTCAAGATGGTGCCGAACCGCGGCGCCTTCGTCAGCCAGCTCTCGGTGACGGAGATCGTCGAGATGTTCGAGGTGGCGGGCGAGCTCGAGGCGATGTGCGCGCGGCTCGCGGCGCGCCGCATCCTGCCCGAGCAGTTCGCAAAGCTCGCCGAGGCGCAGAAGGCCTGCCAGGACGCCGGCGAGAAGGGCAATTCCGACGATTACTACTACGCCAACGAGCTGTTCCACCGGCTGATCTACGAGGCCAGCGGAAACTCGTTCTTGACGGAACATGCCAGCACCTTGCAGCGGCGGCTCAGGCCATATCGCCGGCTTCAGCTGCGTGTGCCGGGCCGCGTGGGGCGGTCCCTGTCGGAACATTCCGACGTCCTCGATGCGATACGCGACCACCATCCGCAGCGGGCGCAGGAAGCCATGCGGTCGCATATCGTCATCCAGGGGGAGTTTTTCAGCGATTTCCTCGCTGCGATCCGCCCGATCGAGAACGGCCTGGCGGAGGCCCTGTAAGGGGCCGGATACAATTAACTTGATAAGCAGTACAATCTAGGTAAGATCGTATACAAGAGCAGATCGGCTCTTCCGGCACTCTGGAGAGCCGGGCCAGTTAGGGAGGAAAACATGGCTAGGAATCACTTGTCCCGCCTTGCGGGTGCAGTTTCGGCAGCGGTGCTGCTGATGACGGGCGTGGCGTCCGCCGAGATGACCGCACGTGAGAAAGAACTCTACGAAGCCGCCAAGAAGGAAGGCTCGGTCACCTGGTACGTATCGCAGACCACGACCGAAAATGCCGACAAGACCTGCGCCGGCTTCAACGCGAAATATCCCGGCGTGACCTGCAATCCGGTCCGCGCCTCGGGCCAGGTCGTCTTCCAGCGCCTCCAGCAGGAGCTCCAGGCGAACGCCCTGCAGGCCGATGTCACCTCGACCAATGACGAAGGCCAGATGGTGCAGCTGAAGGAGCAGGGCGCCCTGGAGCCCTACGAGCCGGAAAACGCGCAATATATGGTGCCGATCATGCGCGATGCCGGCGACAAGGACCATAACTGGTTCATTTCCGGCATCTCGCCGATCATCATGGTCTACAACACCAATCTGGTGAAGAAAGAGGAGGCGCCGACCAACTGGACGGACCTCTACGATCCCAAGTGGAAGGGCCAGATCGCCATCGGCCATCCCGGCTTCTCGGGCAGCGTCGGCCTGTGGACCGTGCTGATGGACAAGCTCTATGGCTGGGAGTTCTTCGACAAGCTCGAAGAGAACCAGCCGCAGATCGGCCGCTCGGTCGCCGACGGCCACAATCTCGTCGTCACCGGCGAGCGCAAGGTCGCCATCGCGCCGCTCACCATGGTGCTGCAGGACGAGGTGCTCAAGGGCGCGCCGGTGGAGAAGATCCTGCCGACCGACGGCGCGCTGATGCCGCCGAGCGCAACGGCCATCCTGAAGGATGCGCCGCATCCGAACGCGGCCAAGCTGTTTGCCGAATTCTTCCTCTCCAAGGAGAATTCGCAGATCTTCGCGGAAACGGAGCGCTATCCGCTGCGCACCGATGTCGAGCCGTCCAAGACCAGCGTGCCGCTCGACACGTTCAAGCTCATCGCCATTCCCGCAGAGGAAGGCGTCGAGAAGGTCCCCGAGGTCCAGGCGAAGTTCCGCGACACATTCGGAATCTGACCAATGCGAAGCCGGGTCGCGACCTGCGACCCGGCTTTCGACTGATCGTTCAGGCTTCGGTTTCCGGCAGCCGCGCGTGGCCCCTCGGACGAGGCACGCGTTGAACAGACACGCGGAAGGCCCCGCAGAGGGCAGACTTCGCCCATAGCAACGGAAGTGTGGCCAGCGACATGACCTCTCTGCAACAGACATCGACCGACTGGAGCCCTTCGGCTGACGCGAAGACGCGCGTGCCGTGGCTTCAGCGGCTCCAGCCGGCGAACCTGCTGTGGCTGTTCCTCGCCCTCATCCTGATCGTGCTGATCGTCGCGCCGATGTCGACGCTGTTCATCACGGCCTTCACGGACGGCAAGACCGGTGCCTGGACGCTGCAGAACTTCGTCGAGGCCTATGGCCGCGAACGGCATGTGACGGCGCTGACCAATACGCTCAAGATGGGCGCGGCGGTGGTGGTGCTGAAGCTGCTCTTCGGCGTGCCGTTGGCCTGGGCCTGTACGCGCACCGACATGCCGGGCAAGAGCTTCGTCCGCTATGGCGTGTTCGGCGCCTTCATCATGCCGCCCTATCTCGGCGGCGTCGGCTGGATCCTGCTGGCCGGGCCGAATACCGGCTGGATCAACCGGATCTGGTATTCGCTCTCGGGCGCGACCGAGCCGCTCGTGAACGTTTTCACCTTCTGGGGGCTTGTTCTCGTCACCTCCATCGGCGGCTTCTTCCTCGTCTTCGTCTTCGTCTCGACAGCCTTCGAGATGATCAATTCGGAGATGGAGGATGCGGCCAACATGCTGGGTGCGGGCCCGGTCAAGACCGCGATGAAGGTCACCTTCCCGCTGGTCTTGCCAGCCATCATCGGCAGCGCGCTGCTCGGCTTCCTCGGCGCGATCGCGCTCTATGGCGTGCCGGCGCTGATTTCGATCCCGGCGCGCTACCCCGTGGTGGTCATCCAGCTATCGGAGTTCTTCTCCTTCCCGCTGCGATTGGGTGCCGCGGCCGCCTATTCCATCCCGCTGCTGCTCATCACCGTCGCCTTGCTGGGCCTCCAGCGGCTCGTGCTGCGCCGCAAGGGCTATACGGCCATCACCGGCAAGGGCGGCGAGCGCCGTCTGGTCAAGCTCGGCCGCTGGAAATGGGTGATGTTCGGCTACTGTTTCTTCGTGGTTGCGCTCTCCGTGCTGCTGCCGCTGGTGGTGCTGCTGCTGGCTGCCTTCAGCCGGTCGTGGACCGCGGGCTTCGGGCTGGACAATTTCACGCTGCGCCACTTCTATTATGTGCTCTTCGAGCATTCGAGCTCGCAGAAGGCGCTCATCACCAGCGTCAGCGTCGGCATTGCCGCGGCAACGCTGGCGGTCCTGCTGGCGCTGTGCATCGCCTATATCGTGCAGCGCCGCCTGCTGCCGTTCAGCCAGCTGCTCGCCTTCCTCGCCGTGTCGCCCTACGTGATCCCCGGCATCATCCTGGCGATCGGCTTCTATGCGGCCTATGCGCTGCCGCCGGTCGGCCTTTACGGCACCTATCTGATCCTGGTGCTGGCCTTCATCACACGCTTCCTGCCCATTGCCTTCACGACGAGTTCGGCCGGCGTACGCGCGATCCATCCGGAGATGGAAGAGGCGGTGCGCGTGCTGGGCGGCGGCCGCCTCACCGCGATCCGCCATGTCGTGGGACCGCTGCTCAAGCGGACGCTCGCCGGCGGCTGGCTGCTGATCTTCGTGCCGGCGGCACAGGAACTTTCGACGGCGATCTTCCTCGTCGGACCGACGACACGCGTGGTCTCGGTCGTGCTGCTCGATTTCAGCGAGGAAGGCGAACTTGAACAATTGGCGGCGCTCGGCACGTTGCTGCTTCTCATTATCGTCGCGGTAGTGGCCATCGGCATGCGCTATCTCGGCCGCGACTTCATGCTCAGGAGGGGATGATGGACGGACTGGTCCTCAAGAAACTTGGCCGGCGCTTCGGCTCCGTCGATGCGGTGCTCGACGTCGACCTCCATATCAAGCACGGTGAATTCGTGTCGCTGCTTGGCCCTTCGGGATGCGGCAAGACCACGACGCTGCGCATGATCGCCGGCTTCATCGACCCGACAGCCGGTACGATCGAACTGGACGGACGCGTGCTGTCGGCGCCAAGCGGTTCCGTGCCGCCGGAGAAGCGCGGCATGTCGATGATCTTCCAGAGCTACGCGATCTGGCCCAACATGACCGTGGCGCAGAATGTCGCCTTCGGGCTGAAGCTGCGCAAGCTCAGCTCGCAGGAGGTGAAGAAGCGCACGGGCGACATCCTCGAAGTGGTGCGGATGAGCCATCTGGCCGAACGCTATCCGGCCGAGCTTTCCGGCGGACAGCAGCAGCGCGTGGCGCTGGCGCGAGCCATCGTGGTGCGGCCGGCGGTGCTGCTGCTCGACGAGCCGCTGTCCAACCTCGACGCCAATCTGCGCGAGGAGATGCGCTTCGAGATCAAGCGCATGCATGACGAGTTCAAGATCACATCCGTCTACGTTACCCACGACCAGTCGGAAGCGATGGTGACTTCCGACCGGATCGCGGTGATGAACAATGGCCGCCTCGAGCAGGTCGACACGCCCTATGCGCTCTATACGCGGCCGAAGACGCGTTTCGTGGCGAGCTTCATCGGGCGCACGAATTTCATCTCGGGCAAGCGCAGCAACGATCTCGTCGATTTCGCCGGCTTTAGCGTGCCCGCCGCGCTGATGGCCGAAGGGGTGAGCGCCAGCGGTCCCGTCACCGCCTCGGTGCGGCCGCAGGCCATGCGGCTTTCGACGGCCCGGCCTGCCGACGGCGAGGCGATCCGCATCGAGGGAACTGTCGCCCAGTCGGCGTTCCTCGGCGAGACCTGGGACTATCTCTTCCGGCCCGCCAACGGCGATACGGAGTTCAAGGTGGTGGCCCCGCCAGCCGACGTGTTCGAGGTCGGCGCACCCGTCTGGCTGCAGATCGATCCCAGGCAGATCGTTCCGATCGTCGATTGATCCGGCAGCAGCTACAAAAAAGGCGGCGCTCTGCGCCGCCTTTCTTTTGATATCTGGTCCCGTCAGGCGGCTTTTGCCTCGATCTGGCGAGCACCCTTGGCATTGGCATTGTCGATCGCAATCTTGCGCGGCTTCATCTCCTCGGGGATGTTGCGCTTGAGGTCGATATGCAGCAGGCCGTTGACCAGATGCGCGCCGGTCACCTCGACGTGGTCGGCAAGCTGGAAACGGCGCTCGAAGGCGCGTGCGGCGATGCCGCGATAGAGGAATTCCGAGCCTTCGCCCTGATCCTCGGTCTTCTCGCCCTTCACGGTCAGCACATTGCGGTGCGCCTCGATGGAAATCTCGCTGTCGCCGAAGCCGGCCACCGCCATGGAGATGCGATAGGCATCGTCGCCAGTCCGCTCGATATTATAGGGCGGGTAGGACTGGGTGGCGGTCTCGGGCTGGCCAAGCGAATCCAGCATGGTGAAGAGCCGGTCGAAGCCGACGGTCGAGCGATAGAGCGGGGAAAAATCAACGTGACGCATGGGTTTGTTCTCCATTCGAGCAACAAGTTTTGCGGTTTGGCGCGGTGGACCGGCTGATTGCCCGATCCTGCGGCCAGCGGCCCCGTTCATCGGCGACCGCACCCTCGATTTGGGAACTGCCCGCCGGCGTTTCAAGGGCGGCACCCGCCCGCTGGCCAGCCCTTCGGATGAACGGGCGATGAACGCCGCCTTCCGGCTCCGTTCAGGCAAGGCTGCTATTCTGCCAGCCATCGGACAAGGCGGCAGACGATGCCGCGACAGAAGCCGGATCCGGGTGCAACGTCCCTTCCTCCCGGACCGACGACGGGGCCGGACAGCGAGCTTGGGCTGCTGTCCGGCCCTCTCTCTTTCGCGGCAGGCTTGGTTTCCCGGCCGCATTTATGCGGCGGCAAGCGATTCCGTCCGGCAGCAAAATACTCTATGCAAAGCAGGAGGGCAGCGGACGTCTCGACGACCCAGCCCGCCGCTTTTGCTTGGTTTCCCAGTCGCATTTCCGGGGACATATGCCGGACCTCCTCTTCGCTACCGATGACAACCCCATGCCAGAAGGTACGATTTCAGGCCGCGCCCGTATGCGCGATGGCGTTGAAATCCGCTATGCTATCTTCCCCGCCACCGGCCGGCCGCTGAAGGGGACCGTGATCCTTCTTTCGGGGCGCAATGAGAGCATCGAGAAATATTACGAGACGGCGCGCGACCTTTGTGCGCGCGGCTTCGGCGTCTTCACCTTCGACTGGCGCGGGCAGGGCGGATCGAGCCGCCTGATCCGCAACAGGGAAAAGGGTTTCGTGCGCAGCTTTGGCCACTATGTCGCCGATCTCGACCAACTGTTCGGCGATGTCGTCTTGCCAGACTGCCGCGCGCCCTTCTTCATTCTCGCCCATTCCACCGGCGCGCTCGTGGCGCTGCTGGCCGCGCCTGCAATGGTCAATCGCGTTCGCCGCATGGTGCTGACGGCGCCCTTGCTGGATTTCCGCCATGCGCCGCTTTCGCGGCCGTCATTGCGGCGGCTGACCGGCCTTGCGCGCCTGTTGGGGCTGGGCAGGCTGTATCTGGGCGGCGGTCCGCGGCCGCGCGTGCAGGCGGATCTTGCGGGCAGCAAGCTCACCAGCGATCCGGCGCGCTACCGGCGCAATCTTGCAATCTATGCGCAGAACCCCGAGCTTGGCATTGGCGGCCCGACAGTGGCCTGGGTGAATGCGGCGCTCAGGGCCATGCGGCAGGTGGCGGACCCGGATTTCGCAGCCAGGATCCATATCCCGCTGCTCCTCATCGCCGCAGGCGCGGATGAGGTGGTTTCGACGCCGGCGATCGAAGCCTATTCGCGGCGGCTGCGCTCCGGCTCGCTCCTGACCATAGACGGCGCCCAGCACGAACTCCTGCAGGAGGCCGACCGCTATCGCGAGCAGGTGCTGGCCGCCTTCGATGCCTTCGTGCCGGGCTCGGGCTGATCGCGAATCTATGCGGCGCGCAACACCGCCAGCGCTGCCGCATGGAGATCCGCATTGGCGGCGGCCACGATGAAGCCTCCCTTTTCGGCCGGCCCGCCGTCGAGCGTCGTGATGACGCCGCCTGCCTTTTCGATGACGGGGATCAGCGCCACGATGTCGTAGGGCTGGAGGCCGGATTCCACGACGAGATCCACATGGCCCGACGCCAGCATGCAATAGGCATAGCAATCGGTGCCGTAGCGGGCGAGCCGCGCCTCGCGCTCCAGCCGGTCATAGGCGATCCGCTCGCGGTCTGCGAAAAGCGACGGCGTGGTGGTGCAGATCGTTGCCTCGCCGAGCCGCCTCGTTTCGCGGGTGACGAGCTTCCGCGATCCGCCCGGTCCCTCATAATAGGCGCCCGTTTGGTCGGCATAGAACAGTTCGCCGGTGAAGGGCTGGGACATCATGCCGGCGACCGCATCGCCGTCGACGGTTTGTCCCACCAGCGTGCCCCATAGAGGCAGGCCCGAAATGAAAGCGCGGGTTCCGTCGATCGGGTCGATGACCCAGACTTCGCGCGCCCCCTCATTGGAAAGGCCGAACTCCTCGCCCAGAATGCCATGGGACGGGAAGGTCTTCGCGATGAGGCGGCGGATGGCCTGCTCCGCCTCGCGGTCCGCCTCCGTCACGGGATCGAAACCGGCCGACAGCTTGTTGGCGATGTCATTGACCTGCCGAAAGCGCGGAAGCGTCTCGGCGGCCGCTGCCGCCGCAAGGCTGCGCATGAAATCTGCCATTTCCGGCATCTGGCTGTGCCCTTTTGAAACTCTGTCTGCCACTTTTTTGAGCTGCCTTTCAAGCTGCGGTAGAATTATGCAAATGTCACTTGACATTTGTGCGGTGCAGCATAATCTGTTTCCCAGACAGTTCTGCTGTCTATGCCCTCCTTGGGCGTTTCCTCCCTAGACTTCGACCGCGTCGGCAACGATGCGGTCTTTTTTTGTCCGGTGGTGAAACGCTATTCGGCCGCCAGAGGCAAGCCGCCAAGATAGTGTTCGGGAAAATCCATCAGGCGGGCGGCGAAGCCGGTCAGGTCGTTCGAGAGTGCCGCGAATGAGGACGAGCGGCGATAGCTGCGCTCGTCCATGTAGAGCCCGCGATTGATCTCGATCTGCAAGGCATGAAGCCCGCGGGCAGGGCGGCCGTAATGTTCGGTGATGAAGCCGCCCGCATAGGGCTTGTTGTGCGCCACCGTGTAGCCCATGCCGCTCAATATATCGATGGCATGTTCGGTCAGTCCCGGCGTGCAGGAGACGCCGAAGCGATCGCCCAGAATGAAGTCGGGCCGCATGCCCGTGTCGGTGGCGCGGATGCTTGCCGGCATGGAATGGCAATCGATCAGCACGGCATGGCCGAAATGCGCATGGGTGTGCGTGACCAATCGCTTGAGGCATTCGTGATAGGGCCGGTAGAGGCCGTTGACGCGATCGATCGCCTCGGCCAGGTGAAGCCGGCCCGGATAGATGTCGAGGCCTTCGCCGACGAGGCGCGGCACGGTGCCCAGCCCGCCTGCGACCCGCGGCGAGCGGATATTGGCATAGGAAGGCAGGGGCTCGTGGAACATGCGGGGGTCGAGTTCCCACGGCTCCCTGTTCACGTCGAGATAGGCACGCGGAAAATTGGCTGCGAGCAGGGGCGCACCCATCTGCACCACGCCGCCGAAAAGTTCGTCGACATAGCAATCTTCCGAACGGCGGATCTGTTCCGCATTCAGCCGCGAGGCAGCCAGGAACCGTTGCGGATAGTGCCGTCCGCTGTGGGGCGAATTGAAGACGAACGGGACCCGCTGCTCAAGCGGCGCGCGCAATTCGAACGGCGGCACGGCCTCGAAGTCAGTCGTTGCGTGCATGAATGGATCCGCATGGCAGCATGGGGCCACGGTGCCACCGCGCCGGCGTCGTGTCCAGCCTTGCCGGTGCGTGCAGCGGCACTGACCCGCGGCCACGATTCACTTGATGTTTACCATCCACAACGCATATAGCGCCTTATGGTTAACATGGGCGTCTGAGCGCCCGGATTGTTGTTCGGAAGGCATCAATGGCACGCATCCTGCTTGCGGAAGACGATGATGACATGCGCCGTTTTCTGGTGAAGGCGCTCGAGCGTGCAGGTTACGACGTGTCCGATTTCGACAATGGCGCCAGCGCCTATGAACGGCTGCGCGAAGAGCCTTTTTCGCTGCTATTGACCGATATCGTGATGCCCGAGATGGACGGTATCGAACTGGCGCGGCGGGCGACCGAGATCGATCCCGACCTCAAGGTGATGTTCATCACCGGCTTCGCCGCGGTTGCCCTCAATCCCGACTCGAAAGCGCCGCGCGATGCGAAGGTGCTGTCGAAACCCTTCCACCTGCGCGATCTCGTCAATGAGGTCGAGCGGATGCTGAAAGCGGCCTGAGCCGCCGCAATCACGCCCCCGCACGCTTCTTGTGCGTGAGCGTGTCGTCACCGGCGGATAATCTATTGACGCCCGCATGCGCCTATGGTGTATGCGCGACGTCGGATGGGCGTGTAGCTCAGCGGGAGAGCACTACGTTGACATCGTAGGGGTCACAGGTTCAATCCCTGTCACGCCCACCATCCAGTCCCTCATATTCTGCCAGTTTCCGGTGCCCTCCGGATAACGTCGCATTTCCCGGCGGTTAGCTGCGCGGAGACGCAGCATAGTGGACCGCTCTGGCCTTTGGCCTGCCATTTGAGAGGCGTTGCCGGCCCCGTCTCAGTGACGGCTTTTCCGTGTCCACTATGTCAGGCTGGCGATGGCAGCATCATTGCTGTTGGGGGGGCGGCTCTGCTGACCGCTGCGAAGCACGATTTGTCGCGCTTCGGATCATCGCATTCAACCGCGGGCGTGTTCGCCTGGCGACAGGCCACAGAGCCATGAAATTTAGATACCGAGCATCTCGCATTGCTCTGCCCAGCCGACGGGCAGCTCGATGTTCCGGACCAGATGGCGTGCGGTCAGATCGGCCGGCTGTTGACCTGACAGGATTGCCTCGACAATCCGCGGCGACAGGAAGGCGAGCGGCAGCAGGCGGCTGACATCCTCTGGATGCACGCCGAAGCGCATGGCGATGTCCTTACGGCCAGGCTGCTGGCCATCGGTGAGCGCCTCGATGTAGGCATGCGAGCGAGCCACCATATCGATCAGCGATTGATCGCGACGAGGGAGCGATGAGCTTTGTCCATCAATCACCAGCCGTCGCTCGACACCGCGCTGGCGGATCTGGAGCGGCAGCTCAACGATATGAAGATCGCCGCTCCCATCATCGTCGGTTGTGGTAGGCGTCCCCGCCAGCCAGTTCGCGACTGCCCGCCTGTCGATGGTCAGGCTGATGAGGTTGGCGGTCAGATCGATGCGTCGGACCGCCATGTGGATGATGGTGTGCATGTCCTGCGATGGAGGTGCTGCAGCCTCGATATCATCGGATGCCTGCTTTGCTTTTAGTAATCCCAGCTCGATGCGTGCGGTGTGACCTGCCTCCTGCATCCAGGCTGATAGCTGAGCCTGGTCACGGAAGATGTCCTTTAGCTGCCTGCGCACGATGGCTTCGATCTCTGAAGCGGGGATGCGCCACCCATCCCCGTTCTCGGAACGGCCTGCCTTCAGCCGGCCGGAGATGTAGTACCGATAGCGCTTGCCTGCCTTGCTGGCATGGATCGGGGTGAGCCGGTCACCGGTCTCATCGAACAGAAGGCCATTGAGGAGATGGATGTCGCGTTGAACTGGCACGCCCCGTTCGCGCGGCGCCTGCTCAGCCATCCTGTCCTGAACGGTTTTGAAGATGCCATCTTCGATGATCGGCTCGTGCTCGCCGGTGTAGATATCGCCACCGTGGCGGATGCGGCCCGTATAGATCGGGTTAGAGAGCATGTAATAGAGCTTGCCCCTGCCGACTGTGGTTAATCGCCGCCGCCGGCCTTGCCCCGTGTCGGAGTGAAGCAAGGACAACTTGCCAGCATCGTTCAGCTCCCGCGCAAGCGCAGGAACAGAGCCGAGTTCCAGATAGCGCCTGAACAGCACCCTGACCTCTGCTGCCGCGGCATCGTCAATGACAAGCTTCCTGTTCTCCACGCGGTATCCGAAGGGGACAGTGCCGCCCATCCACATGCCCTTCTTCTTCGAGGCTGCAATCTTGTCGCGGATGCGCTCCGCCGTCACTTCACGCTCGAACTGGGCGAAGGAAAGAAGCACGTTCAGCGTCAGCCTTCCCATCGAGGTCGTGGTGTTGAACTGCTGCGTCACCGAGACGAAGGAGGCATTGTGACGATCGAAGATCTCGACGATGCGGGCAAAGTCCATCAGCGACCGTGTCAGCCGGTCGATCTTATAGACGACCACCACATCAACCTTGCCTCCGCCGATGTCGGCAAGCAGGCGCTGCAGCGCTGGCCGCTCCATCGTGCCGCCGGAAATGCCACCGTCGTCATAGTGATCCGGAACGAGCTTCCAGCCCAGCCCCACCTGCGATGCAATGTAAGCAACGCAAGCTTCGCGCTGGGCGTCGAGCGAGTTGAACTCCTGCTGCAGACCCTCGTCCGTCGACTTGCGAGTATAGATGGCACAACGAAGTCTGCGTTTGTCGCTCATAGTCCGAAGAACCTCGGCCCGGACCAGTGGGCGCCGGTTATCCGGCGGGCGATTGCCGAGAGCGATCGGTAGGTGATGCCATCATAGAGATAGCCGTCCTGCGTCACGTCGACCGCATGGGTCCGGCCGTTCCAGTCCCGCAACAGGCGAGCGCCGGGCACAAGCCGGCGGCGCTCGGCGGACGGCTGCATAACAGGTGATGGCTCATCGCCCCCGGTTACAGCATCATGTCCATCGCCAGCCGTTCTACCCTGATCAATGCAGCATTCTTGCCGGATACGCTCTACCTCGCGGCGCAACAGGCGCCGCACCTCTCCAGGGAATCCACCCAGCCGTCTGACCTGCATGTGCCAGCCTGCCGCGTAGACCAGCAGCTCCCGGCGGGCACCGGCTGGTGGCGGGCATGCATAGGCTGCCTGCCACCGTTCAACCAGTTCCTGCCGCGACATGGTTCTGAGCTCTGCAAGCTCGCGATCCAGCTTTGTCATTAACGTATCAACCCGGTCGATCAGGCGTCGCCAGGAATGCGATAGCGGCGGATGCCATCCTCACCGACGTCTGACATGACCGCGAGGCCAAGCTTCTTCCTCACCACCGCCGACAGGAAGCCGCGCACCGAATGGGCCTGCCAGCCGGTTACCGCAGACAGGTCCGCGACCGACACACCGGCCGGCTGCCTCAGCAGCTCCAGGACGATCGATGCCTTGGTGATGCGGGATGCGGATGAGTTGTCCGGCGCGGAAGGAGCGTCGGCCACCTCTGCGGACTCAGGCCCTGCAGCTCGTTGCCGAGGCAGTGCCTTCCGGGCAGCCGACTTCACTCCGGCGGCCTTGCGCGACCTGCCGCGCATTGGCTGTGCAGATGATGCCGGCTCAGAGGCAGCAGCGTCCGCGATTGCGGTTGAGGTGATATTGGTGATCTTTGCCATGTGGGCTCTCCGTCAGCAGGCCTGCCGGACCATCCGGCTGGCTGTACTGACACGAGCCCGCTCAGGGCGGGCAGAGAGCTTTGGATACTACCATCACCGTCATGCGGTTCGGCGCCGGGCATCCGTCTGCATGACCAGTGCTTGCTGTGTACGAGAAGTCCAGTCCCTTAGGAGAACTAACGCCTGCGCATGCATCGACGGCTTCGCGCCAGCACAGGTCCATCCGCTCGACCGGCCCTTCGCACAGCCGTGCCAGGGCTGCCAGCGCGACCGGCTCGATCGCATCCGACGTCTCCGACAAGCCCCGCAGCAATGTCAGCAGGCCCTGAAGCAGCCGCAGATCGGGCTCCATCTGCATCAGCCGGTCCAGCGCGTGCGCTGCATCCTCAGACCTGCTCCGCCTCTTTCCACCCATCGTCCGCTCCGTGTGCCACCACACAGCACACATGCTTCCTTCCGGCGCTATGTCCAGTCAAAGCAGACGTTGGGCCGGCCGCTGCCAGGGGCTGGTTTGGGGCCGTAAGCGGACCGGCAGCTTAAAGGCGCCAACCTCGGAATTGCTGCCGTTGAGCCTCGGCTCGGACGATGGCAGCTGCCGACCCCATTGTATCCGTTCGGAGCGCCGCGTTCGGCGCCCGAAACCTGCCGTTCATTCACTTCCACCCGACGGCAAAGTCGGGGACGTCTGCTGAAGAGGTCATCAGGTCACAAGCGGCTCCTCAAGATTGAAAAGAACCCACTCACTGTTACCCGCGCCGAAGGTCGCCTCACGCGGCGCGGTGGTTTCTTGAAGAGTACGGCCTCGTCACCGACGACTATCACCGCACACAATGGGCGTGGTTCGCTGTGACCTTCACAGCAATCTGACGCAATCTCTCCAGCGCTAAGTGGCGGGTTGCGGGCGAGATCCCAAAGAAAAGTAGAACGGACGTTCGAGCGTGATGCCGCGAAAGTCTGGTCTGAGCCCAAAGTGACGAATGCTGCACGATGGGCGATTGTCAATTATCGACCTCACTACGCCGGCGTGCGCGTCATCTCACGGATCAGGTCATTTGTCTCTGGTCTCGTCGTTTGGTGCCGATATCTAAGGGCCAAAACAGTTCTTGATATTTCAAGGCCATCGATGGGTTTCGACACCAGGCCCATGTCCGAAGGAATAGCGGTGGCTGGCAGGATCACCGCACCTGACCCTTGCCGAGCAAGTTCAACTAACCAATCCACGCGATTTGACCGATAGGCCGCGTAGAGTTCGTGACCATGATCCGCGCAGGTCCCATGCAAAATGTCCCGCATTTCGCAATTTAGGCGGTCAAGCATGTCAGTTTTAGCAAGAGTCGCAAGAGAGATCGCACTTAGTTCAGACAACGGATGCGACTTTGACACCACGACCTTGTAGTCCTCTTCATAGAGATGGTCTATACGATAGAGGTCTTCACTGACCTTCTCTGCGGTGACTACAACGTCAAATTCACCATCTCGTAACCCGGCAAGAAGCTCGGAGGTTGACGCAACGATCAATTCTATTTCGGCTTGCGGCAATCGCGTACGAGTACGCTCCATAGCTGCCGAAATCCTGTTGTGGCCAATCGTTTCTCCGACACCGACAGAGATTGGCACCCGCTCCAAGCGCATATGACGGACCGCCTCGGCCTTCGCCTGTCTCGTCTCATCATGAGCCTTCTGCAATCTTGGCTGCATGAGTTTTCCCAGCGTCGTCAGCCTGCATCCCGCACGGTCCCTGACAAACAGGTCACCTCCAAGCTCGTCTTCAAGTTTCTTGATCGCAGTCGTCAAGGAAGGCTGGGAGACATTGGAGGCGCTGGCTGCGTGGGTGAAGTTTCGGTGCTCGCAGACAGCGAGAAAATACCTGATCTGGTTCATTTCCATCGCCGCATTCTCCGTTACATCTTCAG